>Ga0306868_1000040_pt1 | contig 123142 bp, 118 predicted proteins | sample AntRauTorckE6832_FD_190411 | JGI IMG/M metagenome (GOLD analysis project Ga0306868, IMG submission 190411) | Saline lake microbial communities from Rauer Islands, Antarctica - Metagenome Torckler E6 #832 (v2) (version 2) | ecosystem: Environmental > Aquatic > Non-marine Saline and Alkaline >... | reverse complement strand
GAAGGAGTGGGGGCAACAGCAGCTGCGCTGGTAGACTTATCCACAGTTGCTGGTAACAAAATCAGCAATCCGCCCTGGGTCAAATTTCAATCGGCAGGGTGGGTCAATTTTCCATCAGCGCCAACACACTAAAGCAGGGCCGAAAGTTTGCCTATCAAAACAGGCTTGGTTCGATCTGTATGTGTCATTTGAGGTGGCCTTGACTGGCATATATGGACGTCGGTCGTTGGCTATCTGTGCTTCTCTCTGGGACGCTGGAGCAGCGAACAAGGCAACTCACCTTCTACCAGTCGAGTGACTGTAGTCATGCAATAAGTGGTTGCTCTCAGCTCAGTAACGAGTTGCAGCCTACACTCCAGCTTATGGCTAGTACTCAAAATTCTGGTTCGCCGAACGGGCGGGCCAGACTTGGGGGCACGGTTTAGGCACAGAATTGGCACAACCCGAAAACCAACCTAAATCGAGCTGTTCAGGCAGTGCTCATTTTCCGCTTCAAGCAGGGCTGATTGAATTCAAGGCGTAGCTGGGATGAGGGCAGGTTGATTTATCGTCTCTTATAAAACGCTTGATAAATCAATGAGATATGGCACACCAGGCGGGATTCGAACCCACGACCCCCGCCTTCGGAGGGCGGTACTCTATCCAGCTGAGCTACTGGTGCGTATGTGTTGCGGCGGTCTATTTGACCATTAGCTGACACCCTTCTCAACTCGACGAGTATTCCTTCGGAGGGCAGTACTCTATCCAGCTGAGCTACGAGTGCGTTGCGGGGCGCAATCATACGCATCTCGGCGGTTAGCGTCCATTCTGCATGAGTGTGCATTATTCAGAACGGACTTTACACTTTTTGGCCGCCAGAACCTGTATTTCAGAAGTTTCTGCCATTATTTTAGGCTCTGTCTGAGTTAGCTGTTGCAGTGGTCTAAACTGAATCGTGATCTTTCCCAGCATGAGGGATCTATCATGAAAGCGGTTCAGTTTTCGCGGTGGATGGCACAGCTCTCCAGCCTCAACCCAGAGCAACGCGACCAGTTGAGATCCAAGCTCTTGCCAGCTGCCAGGCACTCGCAGGACGCAATCAAGGCCCCAAGCCATTGCCCGCATTGTCAATCGCGGGAACTGCGCCCCTGGGGTTCCAGTGGTGACTTGCCGCGATACCGCTGCAAGGTTTGCGGCAAAACCAGCAATGCCTTGACGGGCACCCCAATGGCGCGACTGAGAAAGCGCCATCTCTGGCAAGACTATGCGGACGCACTGACCCAGAGTCTGAGCGTGCGCAAGGCCGCCGTTCATTGTGGCGTCAGCAAAAACACAGCTTTCCTGTGGCGACATAGGTTTCTTTCTCGGATTGCCGATCACCAGGCCCAGCACGCGTCAGGCATTGTTGAAGCAGATGAAACCTTCTTCCTGGAGTCCTTCAAAGGGCAACGCGAACTGCCTCGACCGCCTCGTCGGCGCGGTGGCAGCGCCAAACGACGCGGACTGTCTGCCGAGCAAATTCCTGTGCTGGTGGTAAGAGATCGCAGTGGTCAGCAGGCAGACTTCAAGTTGGAAAAGCTGGATGCACAGCACATAGGGGAGCGGCTACGCCCGCTGATAGATGCGGATGCGATTCTCTGTACTGACAGCGCAGGTGTCTACGCCCATTTCGCCAAGGTTGAAGGCATCACTCACCGACCGATTAACCCGAGCCAGAATCGACGGGTTGATGGTGCTTTCCACATCCAGAACGTGAATGCCTACGACAGCCGACTCAAGAGCTGGATGATTCCTTTTCATGGTGTGGCCACCAAGTACCTAACGAACTATCTGGGCTGGCGCCGCCTGCTTGAGCGCTACAAAACACAGCTCAACCCATTGATTTGCTTGAAAGAGGCGTTGGGGTATAGGGATATGCAACAGTTAACTCAGACATAGCCTTATTTTACGGATTTTGACCGGCCACCTATTGCCCTTTACCCCTGCCGATCCTAGGATTCGTTTGAGATTTCAAACGGCGCGATCAGTCATTCTGAACCCTCGCACGTTCAACGGCTCTGAATCCATTACCAGGCCCCGCACGGCTCCTTTTCGGCCTTGCGGGCTCTGCCCGTGACTCCAACGACTTACGCCGACGCCCGGGTGTCGGAACTGAAGGAGACTGCCATGCAACTGAAAGACCCCCAGCTGCTGCGCCAACAGGCTTATATCGATGGCCAGTGGTTGGATGCCGACAGCGGTCAGACCATTGCCGTGAACAACCCGGCCACTGGCGAGATCATCGGTCATGTTCCAAAGATGGGCCGCGCTGAAACCCGCCGCGCCATCGAGGCCGCCGAGAAGGCGCTGCCGGCCTGGCGTGCGCTGACCGCCAAGGAGCGTGCGAACAAGCTGCGCCGCTGGTTCGAGCTGCTGATGGAAAACCAGGACGACCTCGGTCGCCTGATGACCCTGGAGCAGGGCAAGCCGCTGGCCGAAGCCAAGGGCGAGATCGCCTATGCCGCCTCCTTTATCGAGTGGTTCGCCGAGGAAGCCAAGCGCGTCTACGGTGACGTGATCCCCGGCCACCAGCCGGACAAGCGCCTGATCGTGATCAAGCAGCCGATCGGCGTCACCGCGGCCATCACCCCGTGGAACTTCCCTGCCGCGATGATCACCCGCAAGGCCGGTCCGGCCCTGGCCGCCGGTTGCACCATGGTGATCAAACCGGCTTCGCAGACCCCGTTCTCCGCCCTGGCCCTGGTCGAGTTGGCCGAGCGTGCCGGCATCCCGAAAGGCGTGCTGAGCGTGGTCACCGGTAGCGCCGGCGAAGTAGGTGGCGAGCTGACCAGCAACCCCATCGTGCGCAAGCTGAGCTTCACCGGCTCGACCGAGATCGGTCGCCAGCTGATGGCCGAGTGCGCCCAGGACATCAAGAAGGTGTCGCTGGAGCTGGGTGGCAACGCGCCGTTCATCGTCTTCGATGACGCCGACCTGGATGCCGCCGTCGAAGGCGCACTGATCTCCAAGTACCGCAACAACGGCCAGACCTGCGTCTGCGCCAACCGCATCTACGTGCAGGACGGCGTCTACGATGCCTTTGCCGAGAAACTGATCGCTGCCGTGGGCAAGCTGAAGATCGGTAATGGTCTGGAAGATGGCACCACCACCGGTCCGCTGATCGACGAGAAGGCCGTGGCCAAGGTCCAGGAGCATATCGAGGATGCCGTGGGCAAAGGCGCCAAGCTGGCCCTGGGCGGCAAGCCGCATGCCCTGGGTGGCACCTTCTTCGAGCCGACCATTCTGCTCGACGTGCCGAAAACCGCTGCTGTGGCCAAGGAAGAGACCTTCGGCCCGCTGGCGCCGCTGTTCCGCTTCAAGGACGAGGCCGAGGTAATTGCCATGGCCAACGATACCGAGTTCGGCCTGGCGTCCTACTTCTATGCCCGTGACCTGGGCCGCGTGTTCCGCGTGGCCGAGGCGCTGGAGTACGGCATGGTGGGTATCAACACCGGCCTGATCTCCAACGAAGTCGCGCCGTTCGGCGGCGTGAAAGCGTCCGGCCTGGGCCGCGAAGGCTCCAAGTACGGGATCGAGGACTACCTCGAGATCAAGTACATGTGCCTCGGTGGAATCTGATTCGGAAATCCGCTGATTTCCAAGATGGGGCAAGGTGCGAAAGAGCGTGCGGCGCCCCGGTTGTAAGTCGTAACCCTATTGAGTCCCTCGCGGGCTCGGTTCAGTCGATCATCGCATGCTGAGCCGACCTCCCGCCGGGGATGACCATGAGGACACCATGAGCAAGACCAACGAATCCCTGCTGCAACGCCGTGCCGCCGCTGTTCCGCGCGGTGTTGGCCAGATCCACCCGATCGTCGCCGAGCGCGCCGAGAACGCCACTGTGTGGGACGTCGAAGGCCGCGAGTACATCGACTTCGCCGGCGGCATCGCCGTACTGAACACCGGCCACCTGCATCCGAAGGTGATCGCTGCCGTTCAGGAGCAACTGACCAAGCTGACCCACACCTGCTTCCAGGTGCTGGCCTACGAGCCCTACATTGAGCTTTGTGAGGAGATCGCCAAGCGCGTACCGGGTGACTTCGCCAAGAAGACCCTGCTGGTCACCTCCGGCTCCGAAGCCGTCGAGAACGCCGTGAAGATCGCCCGTGCCGCCACCGGTCGTGCCGGCGTTATCGCCTTCACCGGCGCCTACCACGGCCGCACCATGATGACCCTGTCGCTGACTGGCAAGGTCGTGCCGTACTCTGCCGGCATGGGCCTGATGCCTGCTGGCGTGTACCGTGCCCAGGCGCCGTGCCCGCTGCATGGTGTGAGCGAGGATGAGTCCATCGCCAGCATCGAGCGCATCTTCAAGAACGACGCGCAGCCGCAGGACATTGCCGCGATCATTATCGAACCGGTACAGGGCGAGGGCGGTTTCTACGTCAACTCCCCGGCCTTCATGCAGCGCCTGCGTGCCCTGTGCGACCAGCACGGCATTCTCCTGATTGCTGACGAAGTGCAGACCGGCGCTGGCCGTACTGGCACCTTCTTCGCCACCGAACAACTGGGCGTGGTGCCCGATCTGACCACCTTCGCCAAGTCCGTTGGCGGCGGCTTCCCGATCTCCGGCGTGTGCGGCAAGGCCGAGATCATGGACAAGATCGCTCCCGGTGGTCTGGGCGGCACCTACGCCGGCAGCCCGATCGCCTGCGCCGCGGCCCTGGCCGTACTCAAGGTGTTCGACGAAGAGAACCTGCTGGCGCGCTCTAACGCCGTCGGCGAGAAGCTCAAAGCCGGCCTGAACAAGATCGCCGAGAAGCACAAGGTGATCGGTGACGTACGTGGCCTGGGTTCGATGGTCGCCATCGAGCTGTTCGAGGGCGGTGACCACAGCAAGCCGGCTGCCGAGCTGGTGGGCAAGATCGTCGCCAAGGCGCGCGAGAAGGGACTGATCCTGCTGTCGTGCGGCACCTACTACAACGTCATCCGTTTCCTGATGCCTGTCACCATCCCTGACGCGCAACTGGAAAAAGGCATCGCCATCGTCGCCGAGTGCTTCGACGAGCTGGCCTGAGTCGTTCCTGCTGTACCTGCGCCCGTGGCTCACCAGGCCGGGCGCACCTGAGACCCGCCGCGTGCGGGTCTTTTTTTGCCTGCCGGCTGGGGTAGGGCGGGTGAAACCCGCCAGTTCCTTCAAGGCGGGTTGCACCCGCCCTACACGACGCGCGCTCCACTGCCGCTGGGCATGGGGCGCGCAGAAAAAGGCCCGCGCAAGGCGGGCCAAAGGGTGACAAGCAACAGGAGTTCGGGAACCTACTTGGGCTCGAAGATCACATACACCTTGCGGCAGGCTTCCAGCACTTCCCAGGTGCCGGAGAAGCCGGACGGGATGACGAAGCGGTCGCCGGCGCGCACGGTCTTGGCGTTGCCATCAGCATCACGCAGCACAGACACGCCCTGAAGAATCTCGCAGTATTCGTGCTCGGTGTAGTGCACCGTCCATTGACCCACGGCGCCTTCCCAGATGCCACTGCTGAACTGTCCGCAGGGGCTGCTGTAGTGGTTGCGCACGCTTTGCTCGGGGTCGCCCTTGAGCACTTTTTCCGGCGCTGGGCGATAGTGTTCGGCGGCCGTGCCGGCCTGGGCGAAATCGACGATCTGCTCGATGTTCATCTGGCTGTTCCGTGGTGTCGGTGGCGGCAACCGCGCGACCAGCGGGGCTGTCGCGGGAAAGTCGTGGCAGCAGTCTATGTTTAAAAAAACGAACATGACAAGGGCTTTTGCCGGCCTATGTCAAAAATATTGAAAAGCCACAGCCCTCTGGTTTAGTGTGACGAACAGGATTTGGCCAGCGATCTGGCCTTGCAGAATTATTGACAGCGCGCGCCCTGGTGCGCGCCGCTTCCACCCATTGAGAGGATGCCGGAATGACTAGCCTGACTCGTGCCGACTGGGAACAGCGTGCCAAGACCCTGACCATCGAAACCCGTGCGTTCGTACACGGCGAGTACCGCTCCGCCGAGTCTGGCGCTACCTTCGAATGCATCAGCCCGGTCGACGGCCGCCTGCTCGGCCTGGTGGCCAGCTGTGACCAGGCCGACGCCGAAGTGGCGGTCAAGGATGCCCGCGCTACGTTTGAATCCGGTGTGTGGTCGCGTCTGGCCCCGGCCAAGCGCAAGAAGGTGATGATCCGTTTCGCCGAGCTGATCGAAGAGCATGGCCAGGAGCTGGCGCTGCTGGAAACCCTCGACATGGGCAAGCCGATCAGTGACTCGCTGAGCATCGACGTCGGCAGCGCCGCCAACGCCATCCGCTGGAGCGGCGAGGCCATCGACAAGGTCTATGACGAGGTCGCTGCCACGCCTCACGACCAGCTCGGCCTGGTCACCCGCGAGCCGGTGGGTGTGGTCGCCGCCATCGTACCGTGGAACTTTCCGCTGCTGATGTCCTGCTGGAAGCTCGGCCCGGCGTTGGCCACCGGTAACTCGATCATCCTCAAGCCCTCCGAGAAGTCGCCGCTGACCGGCATTCGCATCGCCCAGCTGGCCATCGAGGCCGGCATCCCGGCTGGCGTATTCAACGTGCTGCCGGGCTTCGGTCACGCCGTCGGCAAGGCCCTGGCCCTGCACATGGATGTCGACACCCTGGTGTTCACCGGCTCGACCAAGATCGCCAAGCAGCTGATGATCTACGCTGGCGAGTCGAACATGAAGCGCGTCTGGCTGGAAGCAGGCGGCAAGAGCCCGAACATCGTCTTCGCTGACGCGCCGGACCTGCAGGCCGCTGCCGAAGCGGCTGCCAGCGCCATTGCCTTCAACCAGGGCGAAGTCTGCACCGCCGGTTCGCGCCTGCTGGTGGAGAACTCCATCAAGGACACCTTCGTGCCCATGGTGGTCGAGGCGATCAAGGCCTGGAAACCGGGCAACCCGCTGGACCCGGCAACCAATGTCGGTGCGCTGGTCGACACCACCCAGATGAACCAGGTGCTGAACTACATCCAGGCCGGCCATGACGACGGCGCCAAGCTGGTGGCCGGCGGCAAGCGGGTGATGGAGGAGACCGGCGGCACCTATGTCGAGCCGACCATCTTCGACGGGGTGAACAACGCCATGCGCATCGCCAAGGAAGAGATCTTCGGCCCGGTGCTGTCGGTGATCGGTTTCGATGACGAGGCCGATGCCGTGGCCATCGCCAACGACACCATCTATGGCCTGGCGGCAGGTATCTGGACCAGCAACCTGTCCCGCGCCCACCTGGTGGGCAAGGCGCTGCGTGCCGGCAGCGTGTGGATCAACCAGTACGACGGCGGTGACATGACTGCGCCGTTCGGTGGTTTCAAGCAGTCCGGCAACGGCCGCGACAAGTCGCTGCACGCGTTCGACAAGTACACCGAGCTGAAGTCCACCTGGATCAAACTGTAGCGGCACCGGGGCGATCTCCTGGTCGTCGGCCATACGGCGTTGCGTCCTCGCTTTCAATGCTCACGTACTGCAGTACGCTGCGCTTGAAAGCTCCGGGGCGCCTGATTCGCTGGCGCTCACCCTTCGGGCCAGCCTTCGGCTGTTACTCCCGTTGGTCGTTGGTTCTGGCCTTAGCCCAGAAGATCTTTTTCGGCGCTGAATTTGGCCGGAAATCTATTTTGAAGGAGAGTCTTCTGGCTCTCCTGAGGTCCGCCCTTCGGGGCCGGCTCCCTGTGAGCCACACCTGCGGCCGGGTTTCCTTAGGGAGGTCCGGCCGTTTTGTTTGGTTATGGATCAATACCGTATGAGATCCAGCCGTTGCCACCGTGCGTGCGATGGCCTGGATTCGTAAGGTGTGCCGCGCGCACCAGCCATTTCTCACCTTGAGCAGAGGTGGGTGGTAAGCCCAGGTGCGCACGGCGCACCCTACGCCTTGCTCCAAGCCGCGCAGGCAACACAGGGTCGGAGCATTTTTTGTTTCAGAGCCACGACATAAAGGAGTCTGGCAATGCGTTGGGGCACCTATTTCGCCGTCTGCTCGGCGGTCATCAGCATCGGGTTAGCGCTGGGCGTGACCATGCCGCTGGTTTCGCTGCGCCTGGAAAGCTGGGGCTACGACTCCTTCGCCATTGGCGTGATGGCGGCGACTCCGGCTATCGGCGTGCTGCTCGGTGCCTTGCTGGCCGGGCGTCTGGCGGCGCGCTTCGGCACCACCGTGCTGATGCAGCTGTGCCTGCTGCTGGGTGCGATATCGGTGGCGGGGCTGGCGCTGGTGCAGAACTACGCGGTTTGGGTCGGTCTGCGCCTGTTCATCGGCGTGGCCCTGACCGTGGTGTTCATCCTCGGCGAAAGCTGGATCAACCAGCTGGCGGTGGAGAAGTGGCGTGGTCGCCTGGTGGCGTTGTACGGCACCGGTTATGCCCTCAGTCAGCTCAGTGGCCCGTTGCTGCTGACGGCGCTCGGTACCGCCACCGATGCCGGTTTCTGGACGGGCGTGTGCCTGCTGATCGGCGGTTCGCTGATTCTGCTCGGGCGCACCGGCGCACCCAAGGTGGATGCGCACAGCGCCTCGGGGCGTGGTCTGCTGGTGTTCTGCCGCAAGCTGCCGGCGATTGCCTGGGCGGTGATGTTGTTCGCTGCGTTCGAAGCGATGATGCTGACCCTGTTGCCAATCTACGGTCTGCGCCAAGGCTTCACCCAGGAGGTGGCGCTGTTCATGGTCAGCGTGGTGGTGGTGGGCGATGCGGTGCTGCAGCTGCCCATCGGTTGGCTGGCCGACCGCATGTCGCGGCAGTTGCTGTTCCGTGGTTGTGGCATCGTGCTGCTGGTGTCCAGCCTGGCGATTCCGCCGCTGTTGCATACGCCGGTGATCTGGCCGGTGCTGGTGGCCTTCGGTGCCAGCGCGGGCGGTCTGTTCACTCTGTCACTGATCATGATCGGCGAGCGTTACCGCGACGACGAACTGGTGCGCGCCAATGCCCATGTCGCTCAGTTGTGGGGGCTGGGCTGTCTGATCGGGCCACTCACCACAGGTGCCGTCAGCCAGTGGCTGAGCGGTCATGCGCTGCCGCTGATGATGGCTACTGGCGCTTTCGTGTTCATCATCCTGGCGAGCAAGCGCGGGGCCTTCAGCGAGATGCAGGCAGTGGGCGCGGCACGCTCCTGATGCCGCTGGCCAGCTAGAGCACTTCCTTCAGCCGGTGCCAGAGCATGCCCAGTGCCAGCAGTGGCGAGCGCAGGTGCTTGCCGCCGGGGAAGGTCATGTGCGGCACCTGGGCGAACAGGTCGAAGCCGCGACTTTCCTGACCGGCAATGGCTTCGGCGAGCAGCTTGCCAGCCAGGTGCGTGGCGTTGACGCCGTGCCCGGCGTAGGCCTGGGCGTGGAACACGTTGCGCTGATCCTTGAGTCGGCCGATCTGCGGCAGGCGGTTGGCGCCGATGCCGATCATCCCGCCCCATTGGTAGTCGATGCGCACATCGGCCAGTTGCGGGAACACCTTGAGCATCTTCGGCTTCATGTAGCCAGCGATATCGGCCGGATCGCGCCCGGAATAGTGGCAGGCACCACCGAACAGTAGGCGGCGGTCAGCGGAGAGTCGGTAATAGTCGACTGTCACGCGCTGGTCGCACAGCGCCATGTTCTGTGGAATCAGTTGCCGCGCCTGCTCTTCGGAAAGTTGCTCGGTGGCGATGATGTAGCTGCCGGCCGGTAGCACCTTACCGCTGAGGGTCGGGTTGAGGCCGTTGATGTAGGCATTGCAAGCCAGCACCAGGTACTTGGCGCGCACCTGGCCATTGGCGGTGTGCACGCGCACCTCGCTGCCGTAGTCGATACGTGTCACCGGAGAGTCTTCGAACAGCTGCACGCCGAGCGATTGGGCGGCAGCGGCTTCGCCGAGCGCCAGGTTGAGCGGGTGCAGGTGGCCCGAGCCCATGTCGATCATGGCACCGTGATAGTTGTCGGAGCCGACCACTTCATGGATGCGCTCCTTCGGCAGCATGCGCAGTTCGTGACGATAGCCGAGGCTTTCCAGCTCGGCCTTGTCTTCGGCGAAGCCTTCCATGTGCGCCGGCTTGTTGGCCAGGTCGCAGTAGCCCCAGGTCAGATCGCAATCGATCTGGTACTGGGCGACGCGTGCGCGCACGATCTCCACCGCCTCCAGGCCCATCAGCTTGAACTGACGCACGCCGTCCTTGCCGACCACCGATTCGAACTGTTCGACATCATGGCCAACGCCGCGAATCAGCTGCCCGCCGTTGCGCCCGCTGGCGCCCCAGCCGATCTTGCGCGCTTCCAGCAGCGCCACCGACAGGCCTTTCTGGGCCAGCTCAATGGCGGTGTTCAGGCCGCTGAAACCGCCACCGACGATACACACGTCCACCTGCAGCTCACCGCCCAGGGGCGGGTAGGCCTGCTGGCGATTGACGCTGGCGGCGTAATAGGAAGCGGCATGCTGCGGGCTGTGGACGGGCTGGTGAACGCGGGCGTTCATGTGCGAAATCCTGATTTTGTTGTGTGGAAAATTCAACGCAGCATAAGCGCGTGATCCGTCCGGCGCCAAGAGGCCAGCGGAGAAAAGCGGGATTTCCCGCTAGTTGTCGCGGGATCGCCAAGGTCGTGCGCATCACGCTCTCGCAGCAGTTCCCGGATTGCATCCGGGCTACGCCTGGTTTGCTGGGGCGCTGTAAACTGCCAACTTCGTATCAGGGCGCCCGAGCATGAGCTGCACCGACCGCAAGATCGACCACCTGCACCGCCAGATCCCGCGCTTCGACTGTGTGCCCGGTTGCCACGATTGTTGCGGGCCGGTCACGGCTTCGTCCGAGGAGCTGGCGCGCCTGCCGGTGAAAAGCGAGGCCGAGCATGATGCGGCGCTGGCCGAGTACAACTGCGTGCACCTGGGACCGAACGGTTGCGAGGTGTACGACCAGCGCCCGCTGATCTGTCGCCTGTTCGGCACCACACCCAATCTCCCCTGCCCACATGGCCGTGGACCGGAGCAGCCGATCGCGCCTGCGGTCGAGCGTCAGGTACACCGGCTGATCGCCACGACGCGGCAGCGACTCGTTTAGGCTGATGACCCAGTGGTGGCGCTCCGAGCCACGACTTGCCGTGTGCAGCAGGCTGACGCAGAACGTCCGGGGCTGCATGCCCACGCAGAGCGTGGGAACGATCAACCATCCCGTAGGAGCGAGCTCTGCTCGCGAACCGGGCCAGCACAAGCTTCGCGAGCAGAGCTCGCTCCTACAGATTCACTCCGGCACCGGCAGTGCCAGGCTCTCCTTCACCTCTTCCATGACGATATAGCTCTTCGACTCGCGCACGTGCGGCAGCTTGAGCAGGATGTCGCCGAGCAGCTTGCGGTAGCTGGCCATCTCGTTGATGCGCGCCTTCACCAGGTAATCGAAGTCGCCGGACACCAGGTGGCATTCCAGCACGTGCGGCAGCTTGAGCACGGCGCGGCGGAATTCCTCGAAGGTGTCGCCGGACTTGTAGTCCAGGCTGATCTCGACGAACACCAGTAGGTTGGCCTTAAGGTTCTGCGGGTTGAGGCGGGCGTGGTAGCCCATGATGATGCCCTCGCGCTCCAGGCGGCGTACGCGCTCGGTGCAGGGCGTGGTCGACAGGCCCACGCGCTCGCCCAGTTCGGTGAAGCTGATGCGCCCGTCCTCCTGCAGGATACGGAGGATGTTACGGTCGATCTTGTCCAGTTCACGACGGCTTTGATGCTGGGTTCTCATGGTGAATCCGCCTCTGTAAAACGGCTTTTTGCCAAGAATTCTCGCCAAATATAGCTGTGTATATGGTGAAAAGCACTGCACGGCTCTTCCTATACTGCGCCCATCGACAACAATGGCCTGTAACGCACGCGCCTTGGGCGCGGCGGGGAGAAAAACATGCGTGTTCTGGTTCTCGGCAGCGGTGTGATTGGTACCGCCAGTGCTTACTACCTCGCCCGGCAGGGCTTCGAGGTGGTGGTGGTCGACCGTCAGAACGGCCCGGCGCTGGAAACCAGCTTCGCCAACGCTGGCCAGGTCTCTCCGGGCTACGCGTCGCCCTGGGCCGCCCCGGGCGTGCCGCTGAAGGCCATCAAGTGGCTGCTGCAGAAACACGCTCCGCTGGCGATCAAGGCCACTGGTGACGTCGACCAGTACCTGTGGATGGCGCAGATGCTGCGCAACTGCACCGCCAGCCGCTATGCGATCAACAAGGAGCGCATGGTGCGCCTGTCCGAGTACAGCCGCGATTGCCTCGACGAGCTGCGCGCCGAGACCGGCATCGCCTACGAAGGCCGTCAGCTCGGTACCACCCAGCTGTTCCGCACCCAGGCCCAGGTCGATGCCGCTGCCAAGGACATCGCCGTGCTGGAAGCCTCCGGCGTACCCTTCGAGCTGCTCGACCGCGACGGCATCGCCCGCGTCGAACCGGCCCTGGCTGGCGTCAAGCACAAGCTGGCCGGCGCCCTGCGCCTGCCCAACGACCAGACCGGCGACTGCCAGATGTTCACCACCAAGCTGGCGGACATGGCCAAGGCGCTCGGCGTCGAGTTCCGCTTCGGCCAGAACATCCAGCGCCTGGACGCCGTGGGCGACCGTATTAACGGCGTGTGGATCGACGGCAAGCTGGAAACCGCCGATCGCTACGTGCTCGCCCTCGGCAGCTACAGCCCGCAACTGCTCAAGCCGCTGGGCGTGCGTGCGCCGGTGTATCCGCTCAAGGGTTATTCGTTGACCGTGCCTATCGTCAACGCCGACATGGCGCCGACCTCGACCATTCTCGACGAGACCTACAAGGTCGCCATCACCCGTTTCGATGGCCGTATCCGCGTTGGCGGCATGGCCGAGATCGCCGGTTTTGACCTGTCGCTCAACCCGCGTCGTCGCGAAACCCTGGAGATGATCACCGCCGATCTCTACCCGCAAGGTGGCGATCTGCAACGTGCCGATTTCTGGACCGGCCTGCGTCCGGCCACGCCTGACGGCACACCGATCGTAGGCGGCACCGCCTTCCGCAACCTGTTCCTCAACACCGGCCACGGCACCCTGGGCTGGACCATGGCCTGCGGCTCCGGTCGCCTGCTCGCCGACCTGATGGCCAACAAGCGTCCGCAGATCAGCGCCGACGGTCTTGATATCTCGCGTTACTCGCGCAAGGCGCGTGAAGTGCAAGCTGCACCGCAGCCGCTGCGCACCTGATAGCCTTCGCGCTTTCGCAATCCAAGGAGCTTTAGCTTTATGTCGATTCAGCGCCTGCATGTGGCCAAACGCTACAGCGAAGTGGTGATCCACAACGGCACGATTTACCTCGCCGGCCAGTTGGCTGATGACTTCGGCGGTGACATCCGCGAGCAGACCCGGCAGACCCTGGCCAACATCGACAAGATGCTGGCCGAGGGTGGCAGCGACAAGAGCAAGATCCTCTCGCTGACCATCTTCCTCAAGGACATGGCCGACTACGACGGCCTCAACGCCGAGTACGACGCCTGGGTCGCCGACGGCCATGCACCGGCCCGCGCCTGCGTCGAGGCGAAGATGTACAAGCCCGAAGTGCTGGTGGAAATGTGTGTGGTGGCTGCCGTCTGAGGCGGCCACAGCTTTTTGTTGCCTGCCATCCATGGCGGCAACCCTCCGGGCCGTCGCAAGCGACGTCAAAAAATTCTCCCGGAATTTTTTTGTGTTGGCTTTTCACCCGGCTCCCCCGCCGGGTTTTTTTTGAATGACGATTTGCCGGCATGTGGCCCGGATGCAATCCGGGAACCTGCGCCGGCATGGCCCCGGATTTCATCCGGGCTACGAAAAACCGCCGTATCAGCGAATGATTGAGAGATAAACGACCATGCGTCCTGCCCGTGCCCTGATCGACCTCGATGCTCTGCGTCACAACTACCGCCTGGCCCGCGAACTGAGTGGCGCCCGTGCTCTGGCCGTGGTCAAGGCCGATGCCTACGGGCATGGCTCGGTGCGCTGTGCGCAGGCACTCGAAGCCGAGGCCGACGGCTTTGCCGTGGCCTGCATCGAAGAGGCGCTGGTACTGCGCGAAGCGGGCATTCGCGCGCCGATCCTGCTGCTCGAAGGCTTCTTCGAGGCTGATGAGCTGGCGCTGATCGACCAGCATGACCTGTGGTGCGTGATTCATGCGCAGTGGCAGATCGATGCGATCGAGCAGGCCCAACTGAGCAAGCCGCTGACCGCGTGGCTCAAACTCGACAGCGGCATGCACCGTGTCGGCCTGCCCCCGGCCGATTATCAGCATGCCTATCGTCGCCTGCTGGCCAGCGGCAAGGTCAGCAAGATCGTGCTGATGAGCCACTTCGCCCGCGCCGACGAGCCCGAGTGTGAGCGCACGAGCGAACAGCTGGCAGTGTTCCAGCAGGCTCGCGACGGTCTCAGCGCTGAGGTCAGCCTGCGCAATTCGCCTGCCGTGCTCGGCTGGCCACAGCTATTTGAAAAGACGGGGGCAAGCGACTGGGTGCGCCCCGGCATCATGCTGTATGGCGCCACGCCGTTCGAGCAGGCTCAGGAGCAGGCCGCACGCCTGCAGCCGGTGATGACCCTTGAATCAAAGGTCATCAGCGTGCGTGAACTGCCGGCCGGCGAGCCGGTGGGTTATGGCGCGCGCTTCGTCGCCGAAAGGCCGACCCGCGTCGGTGTGGTCGCCATGGGCTATGCCGACGGCTATCCGCGCCATGCGCCGAGCGGCACGCCAGTGGTGGTGGACGGTCAACTGACCCGGCTGATCGGTCGCGTGTCGATGGACATGCTGACCGTGGACCTGACCGATTTGCCCCAGGCCGGCCTTGGCAGCCATGTCGAACTATGGGGCAAGCAGGTGCTGGCCAGCGACGTGGCCATGGCGGCAGGTAGCATTCCCTATCAGATTTTTTGCAACCTGCGGCGGGTACCGCTGCTCTATCTCGGGGGCTGAAACCCGTTAAAAGACGGCTGCGCGTCGGCCATGCTGCGTTAAAAACAGGCTCGGATTGCTCATGTACAGCTCGTACACTCTGCATCCTCCCCTATTTTTGCCTTGCATGGCTCTAGCTCGCGGCCTTTTAACGGGTTTCCTGGGAGGTGTAGGCGAAGGGTGAACGCAAGTGTTGTAAATTCCGAACGCTATGCCATGATACGGACACTTTTCCGTCTCTTATCCCAAGGGGGATTCCAGCATTGGACGTCGGCGTTCGACTGCAATCGATTCGTAAGCTCAAAGGCCTATCCCAGCGTGAACTCGCCAAGCGGGCGGGCGTCACCAACAGCACCATTTCCATGATCGAGAAGAACAGCGTCAGCCCCTCGATCAGTTCGCTGAAAAAGGTGCTCAGCGGTATTCCGATGTCGCTGGTGGAATTCTTCTCGCTCGACATGGAGCAGGAGAACCAGACCCAGGTGGTCTATCGTGCCGCCGAACTGACCGATATCTGCAGTGGCGCCATCACCATGAAGCTGATTGGCAAGGCCCACCCGAGTCGCGCCATTTCCTTCCTCGACGAGACCTATCCGGCCGGCACCGATACGGGTGACGAAATGTACGCCCACGAAGGCGAAGAGGCTGGCATGCTGGTCGAGGGCAAGCTGGAGCTGACCGTTGGCAACGAGGTGTTCATCCTCGAGCCGGGCGACAGCTATTACTTCGAAAGCAGCAAGCCGCATCGCTTCCGCAATCCGTTCGATGTACCGGCGCGTTTGATCAGTGCCACGACGCCAGCGAACTTCTGATCAATAACCCTGCGACAATATGGGTTGTTTCGGCCTGGCCTGCTTGCCGTTATACTGTCGCCCGCTCGCGAAACCGTGGCCGCGGGCGTGACTAGCCACGAAGAGGGTGTACCGTGAATCTGATGAAGAAAATGCTGGCAGTACCGACTGCCGTATTGGCCCTGTGGGCAGTGACTGCTCAGGCCACGACCGATGAAGCCATCGCCGAGCGTCTCAAGCCGGTAGGTGAAGTGTGCATCATGGGCGAAGAGTGCAAGGGCGTCGAAAGCGTCGCTGCAGCCGCCGGTGGTGGTGCGCGCACCGCTGATGACATCATCGCCAAGCATTGCAGTGTCTGCCACGCCACCGGTGTGCTGGACGCGCCGAAGATCGGCGACACCGCTGCCTGGAAAGAGCGTGCTGACCACCAGGGCGGTCTCGACGGCATCCTCGCTGCTGCCATCTCCGGTATCAACGCCATGCCACCGAAAGGCACCTGCGCTGATTGCTCGGACGACGAACTGCGCGAAGCGATCAAGAAGATGTCCGGTCTGTAAGGCCCGTCTCTTCCCTGAAAAACCGCCCTCCGGGCGGTTTTTTCGTTTCTGGTAGCGGCATGCAACCATGCCGGCGGCTATACAGTCCAAGCTGCATTCGTCATGGATGTCGCGAGGAGCGTCAGATGCCGCACACCTGTACCCTCGAACAAGCCGTCGACCGCGTACTGAGCGAGATCGCCGGGCCGATTCATCTGGGTTTACCGCTCGGTCTGGGCAAGCCCAATCGCTGGGTCAACGCGCTGTATGCACGGGTGCGGGAGATGCCCGAGCGGCAACTGACCATCTACACCGCGCTGTGCCTGGCGCGTCCGCGTGCCGGCCAGGACTTGCAGCGGCGCTTTCTCGAACCTTTCGTCGACCGGGTCTACGGCGATTATCCCGAGCTGGATTTTCTCGCCGATCTGCACAGCGGCAACCTACCGGCCAACGTGCGCGTCGAGCAGTTCTTCTTCCAGCCCGGCAGCCTGCTCGAGTGCGAGCCGGCGCAGCAGGACTACATCAGCAGCAACTACAGCCATGTCGCCCGCGACCTCAATGCCAAGGGCCTGAATCTGGTCGCCCAACTGGTCGCCGTCGACGCCGCGCAGCCCGAGCATTTCAGCCTGAGCTGCAACCCGGACGTCACCCTCGATCTGCTGCCACTGCTGGACAAGCGCCGCAAGGCTGGCGAGACCGTGCTCAGCGTCGCTCAGATCCACAGTGATCTGCCCTACATGGCCGGCGATGCCCAGGTGTCGCGCGATACCTTCGATATCCATATCGGCGAGGACGAGCGCACCACGCTGTTCTCCACGCCGAACATGCCTGTGACCCTGCAGGATCATTGCATCGGCCTGTTCGCCAGCACCCTGGTGCGCGACGGCGGCACCCTGCAGATCGGCATTGGTGCGATGGGTGATGCCCTGGCGTCGGCGCTGATGGCCAGGCAGGACGACAATGCCCGCTACCGCGCACTGTTACAGGCGCTGCATGCTGATGAGTGGGCGGGGGAAATCGCCGCTAGTGGCGGTCTCGCGCCGCTCGATCATGGCCTCTATGGCTGCAGCGAAATGTTCGTCAACGGCTTGCTGGGACTGGCCGAGGCCGGTCTGCTGCGGCGTCGGGTCTACCCGCATCTGCGTCTGCAGCGTCTGGCCTGTAACGGTGCGCTGGATGAACAAGGTCGGCCCCATAGCGTTCAGGCGCTGGTCGACGCGGGGCTGCCGACGAAGTTGCAGCCGAGCGATCTGGCCTGGCTGCGTAATAGCGGCCTACTGCGCGGCGATATGCGAGTAGAGGCGGGCGAGTTGCACCTGCCCGACGGTGGTTGCGTCGCCGCGGATCTCAGTGATCCCGATACGCAGGCTCGCCTGCAATCCTGCCTCGGCAGCGCGCAGGGCGGCGTGGTGCTGCATGGCGGTTTCTTCCTCGGCCCGGAAAGCTTCTACCGGCGTCTGCGCGAGCTGGATGACAGCGAACGGCAGCGCTTTGCCATGACCGGTATCCGCTATATCAACGAGCTGTACGGTGAAGAGGAGCTCAAGCGTTTGCAGCGCCGTGATGCACGCTTCATCAATACGGCTTTCACCATGACCCTGCTCGGCGCGGGTGTGGCCGATCAACTGGAGGACGGTCGGGTGCTTAGCGGCGTAGGCGGGCAATACAACTTCGTCGCCCAGGCCCATGCGCTGGAGGATGCGCGCTCGATCCTGCTGCTGCGCAGCTGGCGCGAGTCAGGCGGTGAAGTGAATTCGAACATCGTCTGGGAATATGGCCACGCCACCATCCCTCGGCACCTGCGCGATATCGTGGTGACCGAATACGGCATCGCCGATCTGCGTGGCAAGACCGACGCGCAGGTGATCGAGGCGCTGCTCAAGATCAGCGATTCACGCTTCCAGAACGGGCTGATCGAGCAGGCCCAGCAGGCCGGCAAGCTGCCGGCGGATTTCCGGCTCGATGAGCGCTTCGGCAACAACTTGCCCGAACGCCTGCAGGCGCTGCGCACTGAGCATTCGCCGCTGTTCGCCGAATATCCGCTAGGCAGCGACTTCAGTACGGTGGAGCAGGATCTGGTGCGGGCGCTGAGCTGGCTCAAGAGCAAGCTGCGCCTGACCGAAGTACTGGAGCTGGGCAGGGCCACGCTCGATGCGCCCGAACCGGCAGCCTATGCCGAGCATCTGCGACGCATGAGTCTGGAGGCGCCGGATGGGGTGCGTGAAGCCCTCTACCAGCGTTTGCTGTTGGCCGGGTTGCAGGCAACCAGCGGGCCTTAGCAGGCTGTTGAAAAACTACCTGTGTTGCCATTGCTGCGTTAAAAACAGGCTCGTGCGAGTCCGATCAAAATGCTCATTTACAGCTCGTAAAGTCGGGCGCGACCCCGGTCGTTTTTCGCCTGTTTTTGCGGGGCCGCCATCGGTATTGCACTGGCTGCCTCGGCTCGGGCTTCCTGCTTCGCTCTACCTCCTGCATCCATGCAGTCGTCGCCTACGTTTTTCAACGGCCTGTTAGTCGAGGAAACGTACCTGGCCGTTCTCCAGCGCGGCAACACGGGCCAGCGACTCGACGCGGTAGCCTTCGCTCTCCAGCAGGTTGCGGCCGTCCTGGAAGGATTTCTCGATGACGATGCCGATACCGGCAATCTGGGCACCGGCCTGTTGGATCAGGTCGATCAGCGCCTTGGCGGCGTGGCCGTTGGCGAGGAAGTCGTCGATCACCAGTACGCGGTCCGCGGCGGTCAGGTGACGGGCGGAAATGGCGATGGTGCTTTCGGTCTGCTTGGTGAAGGAGAACACCTTGGAGATCAGCAGGTCGTCCTTGAGCGTCAGCGACTGAAACTTGCGCGCGAAGATCACCGGAATGCCCAGCTCGAGGCCGGCCATCACCGCCGGAGCGATGCCCGAAGCCTCGATGGTGACGATCTTGGTGATGCCCTGGCCGGCGAAACGCTGGGCGAACTCGTGGCCGATCTCCTGCATCAGGCGCGGATCGATCTGGTGGTTGAGAAAGGCGTCCACCTTGAGTACATGCTCGGACAGCACGATGCCTTCGCTGCGAATCTTCTGTTTCAACGACTCCACGGTCGATCCTCTGGTTGAGCAGAAAAGCTGCGGATTTTCGCTCAAAATGCCCTGCATTGTGTAGTGAAACCGCAGCCTGCCCGACAGTCGTGGCCAATTGACCGGTTAGACAGGTTGTTAGCCATTGCCAACTGTAGCCCGGATGCAATCCGGGGGATGTGCTCCGCTCAGGCGCTCTTGCTCAGCCGCCGCAGAATGTCCCTGGGAATGCCGCGCGTATCCAGCGGCAGCTTGTCCGGCGCGGGCTCGATGCCCAGTTCGTAGAGCCAGTTTAGGACGTACTCGCGCAGTTGCTTGATCTCGTAGGCCTGCCACTGTTCGCGAATCGCTGGAAAGGCCTCGATCTCGTAGTCGAACGCGCGCAGGGGCCTGCGGCCGGTCAGCGCGGCGCTGAGCAGCGGGTGGGCATGCACATCGTCAAGGGTGAACAGGAAGGATTCGCGCATGGCCACGCGCTGGGGGACGTCGAGGTTGGGCACCTGGCTGTAGCGCTCGGGATCGAGTTCGATCTGCTGGCGCTCGTCGCTGTAGTGATCTTCCGCAGGCAGGGTCAGAACGCTGCCACTTTCCAGATCCAGCCAGTTCTCCTGCTGCTCACGGCCATTGATCAGTTGAATCAGGGCATCGAGGTCGAGCGTGAAAGTGCGCATGGTTTCAGTCCCTGTTTCTGAACGATGTTCTCTTCTGACTGGCAAATATGAAGAGGGTGCCAGTTGAAGTGGTGGGCTGAAGCGGATCGCCGCCCGGCCCACCCTACGCTGTGTATGAGCGGTGTAGGGTACCGAACAACCCGACCATACACCCGCGCGGTAGGGTGGGCTTTAGCCCACCAGGCAGCAAGGCCCGGTTTTCAGCGCTTGAGCATCGCCCGCATATTGGCCAGGGCGTCGTTGCCGCGTGCGGCCTTGACCTCCACGGGCGCCTCTTCCAGCCCTTCCCACACCAGGTCTTCCGGCGGCAGTTCGTCGAGGAAGCGGCTCGGCGAGCAGTCGATCACCTCGCCGTACTGCTTGCGCTTGGCGGCGAAGGTCAGCGCCAGGTTGCGCTTGGCGCGGGTGATGCCGACATAGGCCAGGCGCCGCTCCTCCTCAATGGTGTCAGCCTCGATGCTGGAACGGTGAGGGAGAATCTCTTCCTCGAAACCGATGATATACACCGACGGAAACTCCAGACCCTTGGAGGCGTGCATGGTCATCATCTGCACGCCCTCGGCGCCTTCTTCCTCTTCCTGCTGGCGTTCGAGCATGTCGCGCAGCACCAGCTTGCCGATGGCGTCTTCGATGGTCATGTCGCCGTCTTCGTCGCGCTCCAGTGTGCTCTTCAGCGCGTCGACGAGGAACCAGACGTTGCCCATGCGCGCGTCGGCCACCTTGTCGCTGGAGGCGTTCTGCCGTAGCCAGTTCTCGTAGTCGATGTCCATGACCATGCTGCGGATGGCGGCGATCGGATCGTTCTGCGCGCACTCCTGGCGCACCCGATCCATCCAGCGGGTGAAGCGCTGCAGACGCTCGGTGAAGCGCGCATCGAGATGCTCGCCGAGGCCCATCTCGCCAGCGGCGGCGTACATGCTGATCTTGCGCTCGTTGGCGTAGTTGCCGAGTTTCTCCAGGGTGGTCGAGCCGATCTCGCGGCGCGGCACGTTGATCACGCGCAGGAAGGCGTTGTCGTCGTCCGGATTGACCAGCAGACGGAAGTAACTCATCAGGTCCTTCACCTCCTGGCGGGCGAAGAAGCTGGTGCCGCCGGACAGGCGATAGGGAATCTGGTGGTGCTGCAGTTTCAGCTCCATCAGCTTGGCCTGGTAGTTGCCGCGATAGAGGATGGCGAATTCGCTGTAGGGACGCTGGGTACGCAGATGCTCGGTGAGAATTTCCAGGGCCACCCGTTCGCACTCGGCGTCTTCGTTGCGGGTGCGGATCACGCGGATCTCGTCGCCCATGCCCATCTCGCTCCACAGCTGCTTCTCGAACACGTGCGGGTTGTTGGCGATCAGCACGTTGGCGCATTTGAGGATACGGCTGGTGGAGCGGTAGTTCTGCTCCAGCATCACCACTTTCAGCGACGGATAGTCCTCTTTCAGCAGCATCAGGTTTTCCGGGCGCGCGCCACGCCAGGCGTAGATCGACTGGTCGTCGTCGCCGACCACGGTGAACTGGTTGCGCATGCCCACCAGCATCTTCACCAGCAGGTACTGGCTGGCGTTGGTGTCCTGGTATTCGTCCACCAGCAGGTAGCGGATGCGGTTCTGCCATTTCTCCAGGATGTCGGCGTGCTCCTGAAAGAGCTTCACCGGCAGCAGGATCAGGTCGTTGAAGTCCACCGCGTTGTAGGCCTTGAGCGTGCGCTGGTAGTGCAGGTAGACGATGGCAGCGGTCTGTTCCTTGGGATTGCGCGCCTTGGCCAGGGCTTCGTCGGGCAGGATCAGGTCGTTCTTCCAGCTGTCGATGTAGTTCTTGATCTCGTCCGCGCCGTCGTCCCCGGAATACTCCTTCTGCATGATGTCGGTGAGCAGGGCCTTGATATCGCCGTCATCGAAGATGGAGAAGCCGGGTTTGTAGCCCAGGCGCGCATATTCCTTGCGGATGATGTTCATCCCCAGGTTGTGAAAGGTCGACACGGTCAGGCCGCGCGCTTCCGGACCCTTGAGCAGGGTGCCGACGCGCTCTTTCATCTCACGCGCGGCCTTGTTGGTGAAGGTCATGGCGACGATGTGCTGGGCGCGGATGCCGCAGTTCTGCACCAGGTGGGCGATCTTGCGCGTGATCACGCTGGTCTTGCCGGAACCGGCACCGGCGAGCACCAGAAGCGGGCCGCCGACGTAGTTCACGGCCTCTTGTTGCCGGGGGTTCAGTCGGGACATGGGATCGTTCGCAGAAAAAGGGCCGCTCATTTTAACAGGCCTGGCGACTTCTGCCGCGACCGTCCGGAACTGTGGCCTAGCGCACGAAATTGCATAGCCATGCACTTGGTTAATCACTTTATTCCAGTACTCTGGTGCCACTTGTCGGTTTACTGGCTATACCTCAGGATCTGCACTACCTTTCGCACGGATGTGATTGATTAGACGCCGATTACGGCGCGTTAAGGCGACGCGATTCGCCATCATTCTTGTGGTCATTGGGGGAGGTTGCTTGTCCACGCTCGTCGAACCCTTGCGGTTGGTCCTGTTGGCGGAAACGCCGGACTGGGCCGAATTGTTGCGCGAGCAGTTGAGCGCCCTGGGCAGCCCATCCCCGCTGATTACCGCGCCGTCATGGGAAGCGGCCAGCAACCTGTTCGATGATCACGCCAGCGGTCTGCTGCTGAGTACCCCGGATCGTCTTCCCGAACCCCATCAGTGCCCCTTGCCCATCGTCCTGCTGCTCGACGAGGAGCCAGTCGAAGAACCTGCCGGTGTCAGCGACTGGCTGGTGCGCGGCAGCCTCAACCTCGACGTGCTGCGCCGTTGCCTGCGCTACGTGCGCGAACAGGGCAACCTCAAGCACACCCTGCAGCGCCTGGCCGAACAGGACCCCCTGACCGGCATCGCCAATCGCCAGGGGTTCCAGACTCTGCTCGCGGCGCGCCTGGCCGAGTGTGGCGGCCGTGGCCTGGTGCTGGGTCATCTCGATCTGGACAACTTCCGTCACGCCAACGATGCCCTCGGCTACCAGGCCGGCGACCGCCTGATCCTGCAGGTGGTGGCGCGGCTCAAGGGGCTGCTGCAGCCCTGCGATCAGATCGCGCGTCTGGGCAGCGACGAATTCGCACTGTTGCTCGATGCACGCCGCGATCCGCAGCGCGTGGAGCACCTCGCCGAGCGCGTCACCGAAGTATTGGGTGAGCCTTACTGGGTGGACGGCGAGAGTCTGCTGATCGGTTGCAGCCTTGGCCTGGCCCATGCCCGCGCTGGCGAGGGCGCCGATCCGCTGCTGTGGCACGCGCATATCGCCATGCAACAGGCCAAGAATCAGCAAGGCTGCGTGTTTCATGTCTATGACGAACGCCTGAACCGCAGCGCACGCAGCCAGGCCGATCTGGAAGGCGAGCTGCGCCGTGCGTTACGCCGCGACGAACTGGAGCTGCATTATCAGCCCCGCCTGTGCCTGAAGAGCGGGCGCATCGTCGGCCTGGAGGCGCTGGTGCGCTGGCAGCACAGCGAGCGTGGGCTGCTCTCGCCCAATGAGTTCGTACCGCTGGCCGAAGAAACCGGGCTGATCGTACCGCTCGGTTACTGGGTCATCTCCCGTGCCCTGCGCGATATGCAGTGGCTGCGTGGGCGCGGCCTGCCGGCACTGCATATGGCGGTCAACCTGTCGTTCCGCCAGTTCCAGGACAGCCAGTTGCTGCCGACCCTCAGCCGCCTGATCGAAGAGCGCGGGGTCGATGCGCAGTGGCTGGAGTTCGAATTGACCGAAACCGCGGTGATGCGCCGCAGCGATCAGGTGCAGCAGACCATGCTGGCGCTTGGGCGGCTCGGCGTGCGTTTCTCGCTGGACGACTTCGGCACCGGCTTCTCGTCTTTCGTTCATCTCAACAACCTGCCGATCACCCTGCTGAAGATCGACAAGAGCTTTGTCGGCGGCATGGGCGAGCGTGCCGAGAATCGCCAATTGGTGCGGGCGATGATCAATCTGGCGCATAACCTCAATCTCGAGGTGGTGGCCGAAGGGGTGGAGAACATCGAGCAGCTCGACATGCTGCGCCAGTATGGTTGCGATCAGGTACAGGGTTACCTGATCAGCAAGGCCATACCTCTGGCGGAGCTGGCACGCTTTCTGGTGTTCGGCCTGCGCCAGCCGCTGCTCGGCGGATCGTAACCCGTAGCCCGGATGCAATCCGGGGCCGTGTGCCGGGCATTTCCCGGATTGCATCCGGGCTACGACAGATAGACCTCGCCCTCTATCCTGTTCGGCCGCTGCAGCCGCGCAGTCTTCCACTGGAAGCCCAGCACCAGACCGCTCGCCGTTACCGCCAGGCCGGCAGCCAGGCCCCACCAGACACCCTGTGCGCCCCAGCCAAGGGCGAAGGCGAATAGCCAGACCAGCGGTGCGCCCACGCACCAGTAGCCGGTCAGACCGATCAGCAGGGTGGTGCGGCCGTCGTTCAGCCCGCGGATCGCGCCCATGGCGATGCTCTGCAAACCATCGAACAGCTCGAACCAGGCGGCGATCGCCAGCAGGCTGACCGCGAGGGTGACGATATCGGCGAACGCCGGGTCGTGACGGTCGAGGAACAGACCGATGATCCACTCCGGCAGCAGCCAGAACAGCAGGGCAAACAGCAGCATCAACGCCGCTCCCAGGGCCATGCCCAGATGGCCGCTGAGGCGCGACAGGTGCAGGTGCCCGGCACCGTAATGCAGGCCGACGCGGAAGGTCACCGCATAGGACAGCCCTTGCGGCACGATGAACGCCAGCGCCACGGTCTGCATGGCGATCTGATGTGCCGCCAGTTGCACACTGCCAAGCGCGCCCATGCACAGGGTGGCGAAGGTGAACAGCCCTTGCTCGGCGGCGTAGGTACCGCCAATGGGCAGGCCCAGGCGCAGCAGGGCGCGCATTTCCGTCCCTTGTGGGCGGCCCACACCGCTCCGCAGTTTGTAGCGGTGATAGGTCGGCGAGAGCAGGATGTACAGCGCCAATGCCAGTGCCATGGCGCTGCTGACCAGCGCAGTGGTCATGCCGATGCCGCTCAGGCCCAGGCTGGGCAGGCCGAACCAGCCCTTGATCAGCGCATAGTTGATGACAAAGTTGGCGATGGTACCGGCGATGCTGATAGCCATCACCGGGCCAGGGTGACCAATGGCACTGGTGAAGCCGCGCAGCGCCATGAAGCACAGGTAGCCAGGCAGGGCCAGCGACAGTGGGCGCAGGAACTCCATGGCCTGGCCGGCCGCGCCTGGGTCCTGACCCAGATGCGGCAGCAGCGGCCCCAGACTGTTGAGGCACAGCGCACTGGCTACGCCCAGCAGCATGGCCAGCCACAGGCCGTTCTGGATCAGGCGCGTGATACCTGCCGGATCGCCCGCGCCATGGCGGATGGCGATCAGGCTGCCCACCGCGGCGATCACCCCGGTGCAGAAGATCGAGAAGATGAAATAACAGGTGGCACCCAATGCACCACCGGCCAACTGCTGCGGGCCGAGCATGGCCATCATCAGCGTGTCGGTGAAAATCATCAGCGCGTGGGCCAGCTGTGCGGAGATCAGCGGGCCGGCCAGACGCAGCAGCGCACCCAGCTCGTGGCCAAGGGAATTCTTCATGATGAGTAAAACTTCGGCAGGGTAAGCATCCCCAGGCTGTCGGGGAATGAGCAATGACCGCTATTCTGTGGTTCTCGTCGATTGCTCACAAAAGGAAAATAGCCATGCCAGGCATGATTAAAACTCATGGTTCGATGCGGTGAGTCGTCGTTTGCCACCGCTTTACGCCCTGCGCGCCTTCGAGGCTGCAGCCCGGCATGCCTCCTTCACGCGCGCCGCCGAAGAGCTGGCCATCACCCAGAGCGCGGTGAGTCGGCATATCCGCACGCTGGAGGAGTACTTCGCCTGCCGTCTGTTCGAGCGCCGTGGTCGCAGCCTGCACCTGACCGATCCGGCCCGCGCCCTGCTACCGGGGCTGAGTGAGGGTTTCGATGCACTGGAGCGTGCCAGCGCTGTCTTGCACGCCGACGATGAGGTGCTGCGTCTGAAGGCACCGTCGACCCTGACCATGCGTTGGCTGTTGGCGCGCCTGTCGCACTTTCGTCTGGCCAACCCGGACAGCGAAGTGCAGCTCACCAGTGCCTGGATGGACGTGGACAAGGTCGACTTCCGCCATGAACCCTTCGACTGCGCGGTGCTGCTGTCCGACGGTCAGTTCCCAGATGAGTGGGAGAGCGTGCTGCTGTTCGAGGAGTGGCTGATTCCGGTGTGCGCTGCCGGCGATTCTGAGGCCGGCCCCTGGTCGCTGGCGCGGCTGCGCGCGGCGGAGCAACTGCACCCGACGCCGGATCGCCGCGACTGGCGGCGCTGGCTGCAGGCTACAGGCCTGATCGAACAGGTGCCGCTGAAGACCGGGCAGCTGTTCGACATGCTCGAATTGGGCATCGTTGCGGCGGCACGCGGCTATGGCGTGTCCATTGGTGATCTGCTGATGGTGGCCGAGGACGTGAATGCCGGCCGGCTCGGCGTGCCCTGGCCGACGGCGGTATTCAGTGGCGACAGCTACTATATGGTGTGGCCGCGTGGACATCGTGCGCAGACACGTCTGCAGCGTTTGCGTGACTACTTGCTGGCGGAGGTCGCCGCGCTGGCACTGCCCGGGGTCGAGCGTTTGCGCTGAACGGTCATGGCCAGCGCTCAGGGCGCTGACGGCCATCCAAGACCGGGCAGGCCGACTGTAGTGTGGCCAGGCTGCTCTCTGTGGGTATGAGTGCCAGCATCTATTTAGTGATCGATAAAACCTATCAATCATCACTCTGTAACACTGTTTTGATAATAAATGACGGCCTTATGGCGCTTGGATATTGACCGAGCTGAATGCTCAAGTATCCTCGCGCCCTTTCGCCGAGTCATATGACGGCTGGGTGGTATCGAAATTGCCTGAGTTATCTGCCCATATGCCCATATGCCCATGGGCGCACACCTGGAGTCCTAATGAATCCTCCTCGCTCTCGTATAGCCCTGCAACTGGCTGCCATGCTGGCTTTGGTGCTGGTGCTGCTGATCGGCGTCAGCACGCTGTTTGCCCTGCGCTCACTCAACGAGGCCAATCTGGTCACTCGCGAAAAGCACCTGGGCAGCGAGGCGGGGCTGCTGGCCGACCAGCTCGAAACCTTCCACGGCAGCTTGCGTGAGAGCACGCAGCGTCTGGCTGGATTGTTCGAACAGCGCTTCAGCACAGGGCTGCAGGTACGCAGTGAAGAGCGTGTGAGCGTCGGCAGCCTGCAGACACCTGCGCTTTACCTGGGCGCTACGCGCTTGAACAACGAGTTCACCGAGGTTGATGACTTCACGCGCATGACTGCGGGTGTGGCCACGGTATTCGTGCGTGACGGTAGCGAATTCATTCGCATCACCACCTCGCTGACCAAGCAGGATGGTACTCGTGCTCTGGGAACGGCGCTTGATCACCAGCACCCGGCCTATCAGCGCCTGCTGGCCGGGCAGAATTACGTGGGCCGCGCTTTGCTCTTCGACCGCAACTACATGACCCAGTACACCCCCGTGCGTGATGGCAGTGGGCAGGTCATTGCCGTGCTGTTCGTCGGCTTCGACTACACCGATGCGCAGAAGCTGCAATTCAAAAAACTGAGCGAATTTCGGATTGGCGAAACGGGTTCACTTGCCCTGCTCGACGAGCACGGCAAGTGGCTGGTCAAGCCCGCTGGCACTGGCGCTCTGGATACACTGCCGGCAGCCCTCGGCGAGCTGATCGCTCACTCGGGGGACGGCGGTTTCTGGAACGATGGCCAGAATGAATTCTACAGCGTCGCCATGCCCTTTACTGGCGGACCCTGGATGGTGCTGGCGAGCATGCCGCGCGAGGAAATTCAGGCCGTTACCTGGCGTGTCGGTACCCAGCTGGCTATCGGTAGCGCACTGACCCTGCTGCTGGCGGTGATCGCCGTGGTCTGGCTGCTGCGCCGCAAACTGCGCCCTCTGGGCGATCTGGTACAGCAGGCGCAGGCGCTCGGTGCCGGTGATCTTGGTGCGCGCATGGCGCAGTCCAGCGGCGATGAGATCGGTGAGCTGGCGCGCAGCTTCAACCGCATGGGCGAGGCGCTGGCAAGCATGGTGGCGGGTATTCGCAGCGCCGCTCAGGATGTCAGCGCGCGCTCGCAGGGGATGTCCACGCTGTCGCGCGATGCCTACCAGGGCATCGATCAGCAGTCGGGCGAGATCAGCAGCATGGCCGGCGCGGTGGAGGAGTTCAGCGCCACTTCGCAGAACATCGCCGACAACATGCGCAACACCGAGCGCCTGGCCAGTGCCAATGCCGAGCAGACGCGCATTGGCCGTACCTCGATGGATCAGGCCTCCGAGGCGCTGGTGCAGATTGCCGAAGCCCTTGAGCAGACCTCCACGGTGATCAACGGCCTCGGTCAGCGTTCCCAGGAGATCGGCGGTATCGTCAGCGTGATTACCGCGATTGCCGACCAGACTAACCTGCTGGCGCTCAATGCTGCCATCGAAGCTGCGCGTGCGGGCGAGCAGGGGCGTGGTTTTGCCGTGGTCGCCGATGAAGTGCGCAACCTGGCTGGACGCACCCGTGAGGCGACCAACGAGATTTCCACCATGATCGGCAGCATCCAGAGCGAGACCAGCAGCGCCATCGCCACCATGGAGCACGGCCGACAGTTGATGCAGGATGGCCTGGAGCGTAATGCCAAGGTGGCTGCGGTGCTGGCGCAGATCAGTGAGCAGAGCGCCGAGGCCGGCGAGCAATTCGCCGCCATCACCACCGCTACCAGCGAGCAGAGCAGCACTGCGACCGTGCTCAGCGCCAACCTGCAGAGCATCGCCCAGGCCAATGGCGAGCAGCGTGAAGTGGTGGCCAACCTGGCCGATACCGCGCGCGAGCTGGATCGCCTGGCCGCTCAACTGCGTCAGGAGGTCGAGCGCTTCCGCTGATTCATCCCGCGGCGGGGCGATACTGCAGCGCTTCGGCCAGATGTTCCCGGCTGATCTGTTGCTGCTCCGCCAGGTCTGCCAGCGTGCGCGCCACCTTGAGCACTCGGTGCGCGGCGCGTAGCGACAGGCCGAGACGTTCGCAGGCGTTCTCCAGCCATTGGCGATCCGCGTCGCTCAGCGCGCAGTGCTGGCGCAGGCCAGGCAGGTCGAGAAAGGCATTGGCCACGCCCTGGCGCCGCACCTGGCGTTGACGAGCGTTGGCCACCTTGGCCGCAGCCTGAGCGGTGCTTTCACCTTCTTGCAGGGGCATCTCCAGGGCTGTGCTTTCGCGGGCGACCGTCAGGTGCAGGTCGATGCGATCAAGGAGCGGGCCCGACAACTTGGCGCGGTAGCGCTGGATCTGCTCCGGGGTACAGCGACAGCGATTGCTCGGGTCGCCGAGGTAGCCGCAAGGGCAGGGGTTCATGGCGGCAACGAGCTGAAAACGAGCGGGAAAGCGCACCTTGTCGCGGGCTCGTGCGATGACGATGTGGCCGCTTTCCAGTGGTTCGCGCAGCACTTCCAGCACTTTCCTGTCGAATTCCGGTAGCTCATCGAGGAACAGGATGCCCATATGGGCCAAGGTTATTTCGCCAGGCTGCGGGCGACTGCCGCCACCCACCAATGCCGGGCCGGAGGCGCTGTGGTGCGGGGTGCGAAAGGGTCGCTGCGGCCAGTGCTGCAGAGGCGTATGGCTGGCCACCGAATGGATCGCGGCTACCTGCAGCGCCTCGTTTTCGTCAAGCGCAGGTAGCAGGCCTGGCAGGCGGCTGGCCAGCAGGGTTTTGCCTGTGCCGGGTGGGCCGCTGAGCAGCAGATTGTGCGAGCCGGCGGCCGCTACCAGTAACGCCCGTTTGGCGGCCAACTGGCCCTGCACTTCGGCCAGATCCGGATAGGGCAGGCTCTGCCTGAGCAGGCCCTGGGCCGCGTAGAGTTCGAGAGGGTCGCTGCCGTTCAGGTGCGCAGCGATCTGCAGCAAGTGCTCGACTGCGATTACCTTCAACCCCGAGGCCAGGCTGGCCTCTTCGGCATTGGCCTGCGGCACCAAGAGGGTGCGTCCGGCTGCGCGTGCGGCCAGGGCAGCCGGCAATACGCCTTGCACGGGACGCACCGCGCCTGATAGCGCCAGCTCGCCCAGGCATTCGTATTCATCCAGCGATTGAGCTGGTACCTGGCCGCTGGCCGCGAGAATCCCCAAGGCGATGGCGAGGTCGAAGCGACCACCGTCTTTTGGCAGATCTGCAGGCGCAAGATTCAAGGTGATGCGTTTGCTGGGGAACTCGAAGGCAGCATTGAGGATGGCGCTGCGTACGCGATCCTTGCTCTCCTTGACTGCGGTTTCCGGCAGACCCACCAGGGTCAGAGAGGGCAGGCCGTTGGCCAGGTGCGCCTCGACGGTGACGGCCGGTGCTTCTACACCGACCTGGGCGCGGCTGTGAACGATGGCCAGGGACATGATCGCTCCTTGATCAAGTGGGGTGCAGTGCCTGTAGGAGCGGCTGCGGTCGCGAAGCCTGTCGCGGCTAAAGCCGCTCCTACAACATAACCTCAGTCTACGGCGGTGAGCTTGGCTTCCAGTTCCGCGACCTTGGCTTCCAACGCTTCAAGGCGAGCGCGGGTGCGCGCGAGAACCACCATCTGGCTGTCGAACTCTTCCCGGCTGACCAAATCGAGCTTGCTGAAGCCGCTCTGCAGCAGGGCTTTGAACTGCGCTTCCAGTTCGGCGCGAGGCAGCGGGCTGTCGCCGCTGAAAATACGCGAGGCGTGGCTACTGAGAGTGTCGAGCAAGGCTTTCGGCGGCAGCATGATCAGGTTCCGTAAACAGACGGTCGGCAGTGTAGCACGCAGCCACCGGCGGGGCGGTCTAACACGGATTGCACGATTTTTGAGCATTAATCAATATGCTAATGCACCAAGTTTGTGCGTTGCATTCGACGTGAATGGCCGGTCACCGTGGCTGGAAGCTGTTAAAGGCTTGATAGATAGCGCTTTTGCGTGAGCTGGCAAGCTTTCTGCTTAGACCCCAGCGACGCATGCACCGATGCAGTTCTGGTGCTGCAGGCGAAGCGGGGGAGTGTTTCGTCGGGAGCGGTTGGTGGGTATCGATCACGCCAGGCTGGAGCGGTCGGTGCATTACAAAAGCCAGACACTGCGCTTAGACTTGGCCCGGGTTCGCAATTCCTGGGGCATGTCCACCTTTCACGGGAGAAAGTTTCATGAAACTAGTCACTGCCATCATTAAGCCGTTCAAGCTGGACGACGTGCGCGAGTCACTGTCGGAGATCGGCGTGCAGGGCATTACCGTCACCGAGGTCAAGGGCTTCGGCCGTCAGAAAGGCCATACCGAGCTGTATCGCGGAGCCGAGTATGTGGTCGATTTTCTGCCCAAGGTGAAGATCGACGTGGCCATCGCTGACGATCAGCTCGATCGTGTGATCGAGGCCATCACCAAGGCTGCCAACACCGGCAAGATCGGTGACGGCAAGATTTTCGTAGTCAACCTGGAACAGGCGATTCGTATCCGTACCGGCGAAACCGATACCGACGCGATTTAACAAGCCTCCGAACCCCACGCCCCAGGAGTAAACCCATGACTCTGCGAACTTTCGCAGGGCTAGGAGCCCTTTTGTCCTCGAATTCTGGCCTTGCGCTGTTTTCGAGGGCGAATGCCGGAGCTGGCGATACCCTCGCCGCTCTGCTGTGCCAGACCCTCTTCAGGTCTCGCGCTTGGCCTAGTGATGGGAATGCCTGGTCGCCTCACGGCGCAGGGGTTCCGGTGATCCAGAACGAGCGTGGCAACGACCTGTAAAGCATGCGGAACGCGTCCGGCGCCAACCTGGACGTTTCAACCGAACAGCGCACAACAAAAGCGCCGGCAAGAGGTGAAAAATGGATAACACAGCATTGACTGCATTGCAGTACGGCTTCGATACCTTCTACTTTCTGATCTGTGGTGCCCTGGTAATGTGGATGGCAGCTGGCTTTGCCATGCTCGAATCCGGCCTGGTGCGTGCCAAGAACACCACCGAGATCCTGACCAAGAACGTGGCGCTGTATGCCACCGCCAGCGTGATGTACCTGCTGGTCGGTTACTACATCATGTACTCCAGCCCGGAAGGCGGCATTCTGCCAAGCCTGGGTTTCCTGATCGGTGACGAGAACACCACTGAGGCCGTTCTGGCTGGTGGCGACGATGCACCTTACTACTCGGCCCGTTCGGACTTCTTCTTCCAGATCGTGTTCGCTGCGACCTGTATGTCGATCGTGTCCGGTGCCGTGGCTGAGCGCATGAAACTGTGGGCGTTTCTGGCCTTCGCCGTGGTCATGACCGGTTTCATCTACCCGATCCAGGGCTTCTGGAAGTGGGGCGGTGGCTTCCTCGATGCTGCAGGTTACCTCGACTATGCCGGTTCCGGTGTGGTGCACATGGCCGGTGCTTCCGCCGCTCTGGCTGGTGTGCTGCTACTGGGCGCGCGTAAGGGCAAATACGGCCCGAACGGCCAGGTCAACGCCATTCCGGGTGCCAACCTGCCGCTGGCCACGCTCGGTACCTTCATCCTGTGGATGGGTTGGTTCGGTTTCAACGGTGGTTCGCAGCTGAAGATGAGCACCATCGAAGACGCCAACGCCGTGGCCCAGGTGTTCACCAACACCAACATGGCTGCAGCCGGTGGTCTGATCGTCGCGTTGATCGTGGCCCGTCTACTGTTCGGCAAGGCCGACCTGACCATGGCGCTGAACGGTGCGCTGGCTGGCCTGGTAGCCATCACTGCCGAGCCGCTGACCCCGAGCGCCCTGCAGGCCACCCTGATCGGTGGCGTGGGTGGTGCGCTGGTGGTGTTCTCCATCCTCGGTCTGGACAAGCTGAAGATCGACGACCCGGTGGGTGCCATCTCCGTGCATGGCGTGGTCGGCATCTGGGGCATCCTGGCCGTCTGCCTGACCAACGAAGACGCGTCGCTGGGCGCTCAGCTGCTGGGTATCGTCAGCATCTTCGCCTGGGTGTTCATCGCCAGCCTGATCGTGTGGAGCATCATCAAGGCGGTGATCGGCCTGCGCGTCAGCGAAGAAGAGGAATACGAGGGTGTGGACATCGCCGAATGCGGCATGGAAGCCTACCCGGAGTTCACCGGCAAGAAGTGAGTTTCGCCGGGAATGACAAGGGCGCCTTTAGGCGCCCTTTGTTTTTTCTGGCAGCACGCTAGAATGCGCGCGCTGGAGCCATCGAGAGTGAGAGCGGCATGTGGCAGCAACGCATCATCAGTCTGCGTCCGCGTGAGCGCGGTTTTCATCTGGTGACCGAAGAGGTGCTGGGCGCATTGCCGGAACTGGCGCAGGTGCGTGTCGGTCTGCTGCACCTGTGGCTGCAGCACACCTCGGCATCGCTGACGGTCAACGAGAACGCCGACCCTGCAGTGCGCCGGGATTTCGAGCGCTTCTTCAACCGTCTGGTGCCGCAGGGTGAGGCAGGCTACGAGCACGATGACGAAGGGCCGGACGATTTGCCGGCGCACTTCAAGGGCAGTCTGCTGGGCGTTCAGCTGCAGCTGCCGATACAGCAGGGACGGCTGGCGCTGGGCACCTGGCAGGGTATTTACCTGGGCGAGCATCGCGATCATGGCGGTGCTCGGCGAGTGGTGGCGACCCTGCAGGGCGAGGCTATTTGAATTTTTCCGGTGGTGCGGTGTTCACTGCGCGACTGGGCTATAACTAACCTGCTTTTCGCAAGTCATGAGGTTGAACATGAGCGACGAAGACCTGGAACAAGATGATCTGGAAGGGGCCGACGAGGACGACGGTGAGGAACTGGCTGCTGCCGATGACGGCGACAGTGGCGACGATGACGGCGACAGTGGCGACGATGAAGGCGACGGCGAGGTCGTAGCCAGCAGCAAGAAGAGCAAGGCCAAGGCTGTCGAGGTCGACGAGCTGCCGAGCATCGAAGCCAAGCAGAAGGAGCGCGACGCCCTGGCCCGCGCCATGGAAGAGTTCCTCGCCCGTGGCGGCAAGGTGCAGGAGGTGGAGCCCAACGTGGTCGCCGACCCACCCAAGAAGCCCGACAGCAAATACGGCAGCCGCCCCATCTGAGGACGGCTAGCTACAAGGAACCCGCCCCTGTGGCGGGTTTTTTGTGTCCGCCATCCCTGGCGGCAATCCGGGGCGGCGCAGATCACGGGGGGCGCAGTATGCCCGCGCCGGCATCTCGTAGGAGCCCGCTTGCGGGCGATCCACTTGCGGTCGTCCTGATCGCCCGCAAGCGGGCTCCTACAAGGGGGCTGGATTAACGCATCCAACTGCCCAGCAACGCGGGCAGCTCTGCCAGGCTGCTGATTTGCGCGTCTGGTGTCGTCTCACCTTCCCAGGCTCGGCCCTGCGGGTTGAACCAGATCGCACGCATGCCGGCTGCCTGAGCACCGGCGATATCGTCGCTGGGATGATCGCCGATATGCACGGCGCGCTCGGCCGCCACGCCGCCTGCGCGGCTGAGCGCTTCACGGAAAGGTTTCGGGTCGGGTTTGCCGATGCCCAGTTCTTCGGCGCACAGGGCGAACTGGAAGTAATCCGACAGACCCAGGCGCCGCACGTCGGCATTGCCATTGGTGATCACCCCGAGCATGAAGCGCTCGGCCAAGGCCTCCAGCGTCGGATGTACCTCGGTGAACAGTTCGACCTGATGGCGGGCGCTGAGAAAGACCTGGAATCCTGCTTCGGCCAGCGTCTGCGCCTCGCTGTGCGGGTAGCCGGCGTCTTCCAGGGCGTGAAACAGAATGCGCCGGCGCAGCTCGCTGAGGCGATGCTTGAGCATCGGCTCGGCGTCGAGCAGACGGCTGCGGACCGCCCACAGATGCTCGACCGGCACCGCGCCCAGGCGCGGTGCATGCAGGGCCAGCCAATTGCGCAGGGCGGCTTCGGCATCCTGCATCACCGGAGTGACGTCCCACAGGGTGTCGTCGAGGTCGAAGGTGATCAGTTCAATGCTCATTCGGAACCGCCTTTGCGCTTGGCGCGTGGATGGGCCTGGTCATAGACATTGGCCAGGTGCTGGAAGTCCAGGTGGGTGTAGATCTGCGTGGTGGCGATGTCGGCATGGCCGAGCAGCTCCTGCACCGCGCGCAGATCCTGCGAGGACTCCAGCATATGGCTGGCGAAGCTGTGGCGCAGCATGTGTGGATGCAGATGCTGGCCCAGCTCGCGCACGCCGGCCTGGCGCACGCGCAGCTGCACCGCGCGCGGCCCGAGGCGACGGCCCTGTTGGCTGATGAATACCGCGCCGTCTCCAGGGTTGGCCAGTTTGCGCAGTGGCAGCCACTGCTCCAGTGCCTGTCGCGCCAGGCTGCCGACCGGCAGTTCGCGCACCTTGTTGCCCTTGCCGCGCACACGTACCAGACCGGCGGGCAGGTCCAGGCCGTCTAGATCGAGTCCGACCAGCTCGGACAGACGCAGGCCCGAGGAATAGAACAGCTCGAGCATGGCCTGATCGCGGCGGGCGATGAAGTCGTCCTCCACCGCGCCGTCGAGCAGTTGCGCGCTGCGGTCGGCGTCCAGGGTGCGGGGAAGGCGGCGCTCGCGTTTTGGCGGGCTCAGGCCGGTCGCCGGATCGTGACGGCACAGGCCTTCACGCAACAGATATTGATAGAGGCCGCGGGTGGCCGAGAGCAGGCGCGCCAGGCTGCGGCTTGCCAGGCCCTGCTGATGCAGGCGGGCGACCAGGCGGCGCAGGTTACGTGTGTCCAGCCCGGCCCAGTCGCTCAGGCCTTCGGCTTCGCAGAATGCCCGCACCTTGCCGAGATCACGGCGATAGCCGTCGAGGGTATGCGTCGACACCTGGCGCTCGCGGCGCAGGTGTTCGATGTATGCGTCGAGGTGGGCTTCAAGTGTCACGTGCCGGGTTCCGAGCGGGCCAATGGTGGATGAGCTTCGTCATCCACCCTACACGACCTAGCGTACCGAACGCAGCGGTGTGGAGAAACCTGGCACGACACGTGCCAGTACTTCGGCGATATAGCCGAGGAACAAGGTGCCGAGCGAACTCTTGTAGTGCTGCGGGTCGGTGCTGCCGATGGCGAGAATGCCATGCAGGCCCTGATGGTTGAGGCTGACCACGGCGGCGGAGCCGACTTGCGGCGCGTCTTCCTTGCCGAAGAGAAACTCCAGCTCGTGCGGGCGCAATACGCCGCAGATGGTCTTGCCGCCGCTGAGCAGGCCGCCGACCTGCTGATGCGCTTCGGCCGAGCTGACCGAGCGGCCGACCGGCAGCTTGTTGTCGCTGAACAGGATCAAGCCGACGAAGGGCACCTGGAATTCATGGCGCAGGCTGTCTTCGACCACACCGACCACTTCCTCGAGGCTGCCGGCATCGAGCAGGTCCAGCACCAGGCGACGGGTCTTGTCGAACAGGCGGTCGTTGTCGCGCGCCACGTCCATCAACTGGCCAAGGCGGTGGCGCATCTCGATGTTGCGCTCGCGCAGCAGTTTGACCTGGCGTTCTACCAGCGACACGGCGTTGCCGGGCTGGTGCGGAATACGCAGCTCGGGGATCAGTTCTTCATGGTCGATGAAGAACTCCGGGTGCAGGCGCAGATAGGCCGCGACCGTTTCCGAATCGAGCGGTTTGGGCGAATCCTGCTGGTCGGTCATAGGCGAACCTGTCCTTCGTATACGCGGGCAGCGGGCCCGGTCATCATAACCGGCTGACCCTCGCCTGCCCATTCGATGGACAGTTTGCCGCCTGGCAGTTCCAGTTGCACGGGCGAATCCATCCAGCCCTGGCGAATGGCCGCAACGGCCGCCGCGCAGGCGCCGGTGCCGCAGGCCAGGGTTTCGCCGGCACCACGCTCCCACACGCGCAGGCGCGCATGCTTGCGGTCAAGCACCTGGAGGAAGCCGACATTGACCCGCTGCGGGAAGCGCGGGTGGTGTTCCAGCTTCGGCCCGAGCGTATGCACCGGTGCGTCATCAACGTTGTCGACGCGCAGCACCGCATGCGGATTGCCCATCGACAGCACGGCCAGCTCGACGCTCTGGCCCTCGACGTCGACGCGATAGGTCAGCGCGGCCTGGTCGGCCTGGAACGGCACCTGTTCCGGCTGCAGGCGCGGTGCGCCCATGTTGACGCAGACCTGGCCATCGTTCTGCACGCGCAGCTCGATGATGCCGCTCTTGGTCTCGACGCGAATGACCTTCTTGGTGGTCAGGCGCTTGTCCAGCACGAAGCGGGCGAAGCAGCGCGCGCCGTTGCCGCACTGCTCAACTTCCGAGCCGTCGGAGTTGAAGATGCGGTAACGGAAGTCGACATCCGGGTGACTCGGCGGCTCGACGATCAGCAGTTGGTCGAAACCGACGCCGACGTGGCGGTCGCCCCATTGTTTGGCATGCTTGGGTTGCACGTGGGCGTGCTGACTGATCAGGTCGAGGACCATGAAGTCATTACCCAGGCCGTGCATCTTGGTAAAGCGCAATAGCATGACGTCGCCCTCAGGCCGGCAGCAGGCTTTCGCCGGCATAGAGCTCTTGGACTGTCTCGCGACGACGCACTTCATAAGCCTGTTCGCCATCCACCAGCACCTCGGCGGCGCGGCCGCGGGTGTTGTAGTTGGAGCTCATGACGAAGCCATAGGCGCCTGCCGAGCGCACGGCCAGCAGGTCACCCTCGGCCAGCACCAACTGACGATCCTTGGCCAGGAAGTCGCCGGTCTCGCAGATCGGTCCGACCAGGTCGTAGTTACGCGACTCGCCTTCACGCGGCTGCACCGGCGACACGTCCATCCACGCCTGATACAGGGCGGGGCGGATCAGATCGTTCATCGCCGCATCGACGATGGCGAAGTCCTTGTGCTCGGTGTGCTTGAGGTATTCCACCTGAGTCAGCAGCACGCCGGCGTTGGCGACGATGAAGCGGCCCGGTTCGAACACCAGGCCCAGGTCGCGACCTTGCAGGCGTTTGCGCACGGCGGTGATGTAGTCGCCGGCCAGCGGCGGCTGCTCGTCGCGGTACTGCACGCCAAGGCCACCACCGAGATCCAGATGCTTGATGGTGATACCGCGCGCGGCCAGCTTGTCGACCAGCAGCAACAGGCGATCCAGGGCATCGAGGAAGGGTTCGAGGGTGGTCAACTGCGAACCGATGTGGCAGTCGACGCCGATCACTTCCAGGTTCGGCAGCTCGGCAGCGCGGGCGTAGACCGCCTCGGCCTGCTCGATGTCGATGCCGAACTTGTTTTCCTTGAGGCCAGTGGAAATGTACGGGTGGGTGCCGGCGTCCACGTCCGGATTGACCCGCAGCGAGACGGGCGCCTTGACGCCCAGTTCGGCAGCGACCTTCTGCAGGCGCTCCAGCTCGACGCTGGACTCGACGTTGAAGCAGTGCACGCCGACTTCCAGCGCGCGGCGCATGTCGTCGCGGCTCTTGCCAACGCCGGAGAAGACGATGCGGCTAGGCTCGCCACCGGCGGCCAGGACGCGCTCCAGCTCACCGCTGGAGACGATGTCGAAGCCGGCACCGAGGCGCGCCAATACGTTCAGCACGCCGATATTGGAGTTGGCCTTGACCGCGAAGCAGACCAGGTGCGGCATGCCGGCCAGGGCATCGGCATAGGCGCGGTACTGCCCTTCGATATGGGCGCGGGAATAGACGTAGGTGGGCGTGCCGAAGCGCTGGGCCAGCGCGGACAAGGCAACGCCTTCCGCGAACAGCTCACCGTCGCGGTAGTTGAAGGCTTCCATGGGGCAGCTCCTGTCAGAGTTCGAAACGGTCTCGGCTGTTGCCGGCGTTGTCGTCGCCCGGCAGGTACAGCGGGCCCTTCTGACCGCAGCCAGCCAGCAGGCAAACGGCGGCGAGGAGCGCGAGGGTCAGTCGCTTCATGGGACAGTCCTTGAAAATAAGCGTGAATTGCGCCGGAGTATACCGACCCCCTGCCACCTTGCCTATGCGCCCGGCGCCCGCCTGGCGGGGCGCTGGCTCGATTTGCGTCTGCATCTGGCGTGTGTGCCGAAGGCATTCGTGCCGGCTTGGGTTAGCATGCGGCGAGTAACGAGGAGCCTCGATGGACAATCCCGCGATTCTGGCCGGCTCGGTCTCGGTGGCCTACCTGCAAGGCTTGATCGAACACCTGCAGCGCCAGGGGGTGGCGGCCGACGTGCTGCTCGCCCATGCCCAGCTCAGCCCTGAAGCCCTGAGCCAGCGCGATCAGCGCATCGCGGCCAGTGCTTACCTGACGCTGCTGGGCGAAGGCGTGCGTCTGACCGGTGACCCGGATCTGGGCCTGCATCTGGGGGAATCGGTGCGGCCGGGTTATTACGGCGTGCTCGGTTACCTGATCATGAGCTGCGCAACCCTGGCTGACGCGCTGCATCGCCAGGCGCGCTATGCCTCGCTGGTTGGCAACCTGGGGCTGGTCGTGCTCGACGACGAGCCCGCTCGGCCCGACAGCGAGCCGCTGGTCGCCCACAGCTGGCAGCCGTTGCTGGCGCAGCAGCAGCGCCAGCTGAGTGAAGAAACCCTGGCCGGCTGGGTCAGTTTTGGACGCTGGATCAGCGGCCTGGATATTGCGCCGACCGAGGTGCGCTTCCAGCATCCGACGCCGGCGGATACCTCTGAGCACGCGCGCATCTTTCGCTGCCCGGTGTTGTTCGATCAACCCGACAATGCCCTGATCTTTCCCAAACGTTTGCTCGCGGCGCCGCTGAACCAGGCCGACGCCCAGGTGCGCGGCATGCTCGATGCCTACGCCGATCGCCTGCTGGCCGAGCTCAATCAGGGCAACAGCGTGCTCGATCGCGCGCGCCTGGAGCTGGCGCGCCAGTTGCCGGAGCAGGGGCCTGATCTGGAGGCCATCGCTGCTGCCCTGGCGCTGAGCCCAAGGACCTTGCAGCGGCGCTTGCGTGAGGGCGGGTTATCGTTCAGCCAATTGGTCGACGAAACCCGCCAGCAACTGGTGCTGCACTACCTGCGAGATCCCGCACTGGAGCTGGCGGAAATCGCCTTTCTGGTCGGTTTCAGCGAGCCGGGTTCGCTGGCGCGCGCATTTCGTCGCTGGACGGGAACGAGTCCGGGCGAGTACCGTCGCCACCTTTGCGCCTAGGCCGCTAGCCTGGTCTTGCGTTTTCGCCTAATTTTTCTGCAGTCGCTGCATCTAGTGAGGACACCCCGATGAGCCTGAGCGAAGCCCGCTTTCACGACCTGGTCGATGCCACCCAGCAGGCGCTGGAAGACATCTTCGACGACAGCGGTCTGGACGTCGATCTGGAAAACAGCGCCGGTGTGCTGACGGTGCGTTTCGACAATGGCAGCCAGCTGATCTTCAGCCGTCAGGAGCCGATTCGTCAGCTGTGGCTGGCCGCGCGCTCCGGTGGCTTCCACTTCGACTACGACGAGGCCGACGGCCGCTGGATCTGCGATACCAGCGACGAACAGCTGGGTGAAATGCTGGTACGCATCACGCTCGAGCAGTCGGGCGCCGAGTTGGAGTTCGATGAGCTCTGAGCCGAACGTGGCGCCGCTGGCTTCGCCGTGCCGGCGCCAGTGTTGCCTCGACGAGCACGAGCAGTGCCTCGGTTGCGGACGTACCCTGCAGGAGATTCTCGACTGGGGCGCGGCCGATAACGCGCGGCGCCGCTTGATCTGCCAGGCCGCCGAGCAGCGGTTGCGCGAGCGCAAACGGGCGCACTGACCCGGCGGTCTTGTTTATTTGTCCGGCTGTGTTAGGGTCGACAGAACATTCAGCTGAACCCCGCCTTCGGGCGGGGTTTTGCTTTTTTACGGTTTACGCAAGGAGTCCGCCCGGCATCATGAACAGCTCACCGACCATCACCATTACTCGCCTCGATCTGCAGCGTCTGGAGCGCCTGCTCGACAGCCTGGACGAGTTCGGCCCTGGCGCCCAGGCGCTGCAGGCTGAGCTGGATCGTGCCGAAGTGGTGGGGCACGACGAGGTGCCGGCTGGTGTGGTGACCATGAATTCGCGCGTACACTGCCGCGAGGAGAGCAGCGGCAAGGACTATCACCTGACCCTGGTCTACCCGCAGGATGCCGGTGGCGAAGGCAAGGTCAGCATCCTCGCGCCAGTCGGCAGCGCCTTGCTCGGTCTGTCCGTCGGCCAGCACATCGACTGGCCGGCGCCGGGCGGCAAGCAGCTCAAATTGACCCTGCTGGAAGTCGAATACCAACCGGAAGCAGCGGGCGAATACGACCGCTGACGCCTTTCCCCAGGCTGGGCTAGAGTGAGGTTTCCGCTAATGGCAAGGAGGCCTCGCCATGCCGAGTCTGCCGCTGTATTTCCCGCCGTCCTACCAGTTGTCGCGCGCCTTGCTTTGCGCCGAGCTGCTGATGGCCGCCTACGACCAGTACGAGCAATGGCTGGCGCAGCAGTGCCCGCGCACGCCCGAGCACTTTCATTGGCAACAGCCTGATCTGGAAGGCTGGCAGCTTTCCGCGCCGATCTGGAGCGTGCTCAGCGAGTGGCATGTGTTCAATGAGTCCGAGCCCTTCGGCTTCGCCGCGCGGGATCCGCAGGGCGATTGCTACCTGGTGTTTCGCGGTACCGAGTCGGTACAGGACTGGCTCGATGACCTCGACCTGGATCAGCGCGACTACCCCTGGCAGGCTGGGGCGGGTCTGGTGCACGACGGCTTTCTGAAACTCTACACCTCGTTGCGTGACCAGGCTCTGCTGGCACTCGACGGCTTGCAGCCGCAGGCGCGGCTCTGGGCCTGTGGTCACAGCCTGGGCAGCGCACTGAGTACGCTGGTGGTGCCGGATCTGCTGCAGCGCTGGCCTGCATTGCCGCTGCAGCATTACAACTTTGCCAGCCCGCGTCTGGCGTCCCCGGCGTTCGCCAGCTATTACAACGCGCTGGCCGTGCCGACTTACCGGTTGGTCAACGACAGCGACCTGGTGCCCGAGGTGCCACCGGCGGACAGTGATCGCTGGTTCTATCAGCACCTGGGCTTGCCGGTGACCTTCACCGCCACTTACGGAGGTGTCGCCGCCAACCACAGCATGAGCGGCTGCTACCTCTATGCACTGAATAATCCGGATGCGCCGATGAAGGGCTAGACCTGCTGCAGCGCCGTATTGAGGGCATCTTCCAGCCCGCTCTTGGAGTGCAGGTAATGCACCGTTTGCGCCTGTTGCCCGGCCAGCACGGCGGACAGGTCGAGGTCGGTGATGTAGCAGGGATAGCGTTCGCCGCCGGCACGCTGGGCGAGGATGTGCTGCGCCACGGCGCGATACAGCTCGCGGCCGTACTCCAGCTCGGAGAATTCGCGATGGTTGCAGTACAGGGTGACGTGGCGCTGACGACCGTCGCCTGGCTCGACGATGGCCTGCACATCGTAGAACGGATGGCTGACCTGCGCCTCGGGCGCCGGTCTGCGCTCGAGGCGCTGAGCGCGTAATGGCGCCGCCGGCAGCAGTTGGTAGTAGAGAATTTCCAGCGGCGGCTGGTTGTCGGCACCATCGAGCGGCAGCATGGCATTGCGCCGATACAGCAATGACTGCAGGAAGCGATGGATAGGCGTCAGCAGGCTCTGCTCATCGCGAAATGGCAGGCGCCGGCGCCAGAGTGCATTGCGTTCATCGAGCAGGGTCAGTTCCGCTTCGCCGCTGGTTTCGTGCAGGCGATAGAACACCTGGATGCACTGTGGGCGGCCCATGGGCAGGATCAGCGCGAGGTCGTCGCCATCGAGGGCATAGCGGTCCAGATGTAGAGGGCTGTAAAGCTCCTGCTCGGCGCCTAGGTGCTCCAGCAACGCTGGCAGATCACCCAGAGCAGCGTGGCTGACCTGGCCGGGTGTCAGCTGCAACACGTGGTAATGCTGACGTACCTGCACCAGATAGCGTGATTGGCGACCTTCGGCATAGGTGTTGAGCAGGTCGCGCAGCAACTCGTCGACGCGTTCGGCAATCGGCTGGGCGCGATTACGACAGTAGCAGCGCACCTGTACCTGGGGTTGCGGGCCGCCGATCGGCAAGCTGTTGAGCAGATCGCGCAGGCAGTCGAGCAGGGCGTCGGTGCCGTCATGGCGGCTGACCTGCAGTTCGTTCCAGCTGTTGAGCACCACCTGATCGAGGGTCAGTACCAGGTTCTCGCGCACCCCCGAATAGCCCAGCGCATCGGTGCGCCCGGTGGTCATGTGCACGTTCATCTGGCTGTGCTGCCTGAGCGGGTCTACCCCGACATTGACCAGCAACAGCACCTGGCTGGGAATGCTGGCGCGCAACAGGGCGGTTTCTTCGACGCTGGGCTGCGGCAAGGGGAAGCTTTGCTGCAGACTGGTGATCAGGTTGGACAGTTCGAAATCGGTCAGGTCGCTGCTGCCTGGGTGCAGCGACAGACGCGTGCTGCTGTCGATCACGCCATTGCGATGGCACCAGGCGAGCAGTTCGATCAGTTCGCGCGAGCGCTTTAGCGGGGCAAAGTCGCTCCACTCCTGGGCGCCCAGGCTGCCGTTGAACAGCGCCCACTGGTATTCGTTGGGCGCCTCGGGACTGGGGTGCTGGACCAGGGTCAGGGTGTCTTCGGCCAGGTCCGGGGCGATGCCGGGGTTGATGTACTCCACCTTGCCGGCCTTGCGCTCGAAGGCTGCATACAGGCGCCGGCCCAGCACGTTGAGGTCACGGTTGTTCAGCGAACTGCCGGTCTCGGCACTGCGGGCGAACTGCGAGAGAAAGCGGTAGCTGTAGGTCAGCTCGTTGACCAGCACGCGGCGCTCGGCGGCGACCTGGCGCACTTTCCACTGGCTGCGACTGTCGAGCACGTTGAGCTGGCGGCTGTGCCAGCCCCATTCAGCAGTCAGACGCTCGAGCAGCAGGCGCTGCCAGCTTTTGGCGCGGCCCCGCGTCGGCGGGCGGCCGATCTTCTTGTTGACCTTCAGGTACAGGCAGCGACGGATCAGTTCGAGTCGTTCCTGGTCACCACGGGCGCTGAGGTATTCCTCCAGGCGGCGGTAGATGACGATGTAGGGGTCGAGTTCGTCGAGGTCCAGACGACCTTCGAATACCGCCTGCTTGAAGCGCAGGGCCAGGCACTCGACCTGTGGGTGCTCGCTGGCGTAGACCTCGGTGAGCAGCAGCTTGAGTGCGGATTTGTAGGGCGATTCGATGCCCTTGTACAACTGCCACATGCCGGCGCCGATGAACTCTTCCGGGGGGATATGCGCCAGGTTGCCGAGGTCGAGTACGTCCTCTGCACGTACAAAGCGTTTGCTCAGTAGGGTGCGGCAGTAGTCGTGGTAGCGCGTTTCCTCGTAGACCGGCACCAGCCACCAGAGCGGCGTACGACCGCCTAGCCAGATGGCGGTGCGGTAGAACTCGTCGAGCAGCAGATAATGCTGGGTGGTGCCACAATCGTCAGAGGTCAGTTGCGCCTCACGCGCGCCCTGGGTGAAGCGCTGCGGGTCGACCAGAAAGACATGCACTTCGGCGCCCTGGGTGGCAGCCCAGCTTTCCAGTTGGTCGCACTTCTTGCGCAGGTCCTGCAGTTCCTGCGCCGTGAGGTTGGGCGAGTGGCATAACCACAGGTCCATATCGCTCTGCTCGGCCTGCGCCACCGTGCCCAGGCTGCCCATCAGGAACAGCCCATGCAGCGGCGCTGCGCCCTGACCACGGCGCGGTTTGTAGACGAAGGAACGGGTCAGTCGCTGGACTTCGGCGAGGCTGGCATCATCCGGCTCGAAGCCGCTGAGGCCGGCCGGTGTAATGGCCGAGACATAGCCAGGCAGCAGTGGATGATTGACGTGCAGCAGCAATGGCAACAGCTTGAGGACCAGTTGCTGGCGTGTCGACAGCGCCTCCATGGCCCGCTGCAGGCGGCCCTGATTGATCTGCAGAAAGCGCGCGCGCAATTGCGTCAGCACCTTGCGGTCGATGCCGTCATCGATATCGGGGCGTATTTCCTGCGTGCGCGTCATGCTCGAACTCTACTGCAGATCCGGCAAGCCTATCAGCGGCAGGCTCGCCAGTGCAGTGCCTTTGACGCTATATCGCCCGCCGCGCCTTTCCCTTAAGGGCGGCCGGCGGGCAACCGAGATTAAGCGGAGGTGGTCTGACGGGTCGAGAGAATGGTCAACAGGGCTTGCGCATGCTCGGCGGCATCGATGCCCAGGCTGGTCAGATAGCCGCCGTCGGCTTGGCTCACCAGGCCTTTTTCGTGAAGACGGGTGATGGCGCCTTGTGCCTTGAATGAGGCGTTGTTGTGCACCTTTAGCCCCTCCTGATGGTTGTCCAGGTTGTACAGGGCGAGGATTTCCAGCTCGTCGATCAGGTCAGCGGTGAATGACTTCATGGTGACTCCGTCTTGTTGTTATGGCGCTCTTGCAGTGTAGAGCCATGTGCCGAGCTCTGCCCATCGCTGAGCTGCCAGTTGGCGAGAATTCGTTGATAGGTACCATCCTGCCTGATCTGTCGCATGCCTGCGTCGAAGTCGCGCAGCAAGGCAGCAGCCCGCGGGTGGTGGCGGGAGAAGGTCAAGTAGAGTCGCGGGCGATGTACCCTCGTTAGCGCCTTGAATTGGCCGACCAGTTCTGGGTTGTCGCGCAGCAGTGCGTCGGTGGTGCCGCGAAAGGCGATGACGTAGTCCACACGCCCGCGCTGCAGCATGCGAAAACCATTGATATCTCGCCGCACCGCAATGCGCTGGATATCTGCATAGCTGTCGAAGTACTCGCCGTAGGTATAGCCGATGGTGACTGCCACGCGTTTGCCGCGGATGGCGTCCAGGTCATCTATTGCCGCGTCCCCTGCATGGCCCCAGAGCAGAATATCGTCGCTGAACAGCACCTCCTGCGGTAACAGGAACTCCGCGCGGATGTGCGCGTCAGGCGTGGTGTTGAAGCAGCCTGCCAGGCTGCCTGAGCGCGCCAGCTCCATGCAGCGCGAATAGGGGTAGGGCGCCAGTTCGACGGACGTGTCGCTGGCACTGAAAGCGGCGCGGACTATGTCTGCCGACATGCCCTCGATCCTGTCATTGCGCAGAGCGGTGTAGGGGTGCCAGTCATCCTCGGCACCAATACGCGGCGTTTCGGCTCGAGCAGTCCACGCTCCGCTCAAGCAGAGCGTGAAGACAAGCAGAGCGAGAGTTCGAGTCGACTGACAGGCCATCGCAGACGGTGCCTTCCTGGTCGGGTTTGGCAGTGACAGTAGCAATCTGCTTGCCAGTCCGGCCAGTGGCCTGGATCAATCCTTGCTCAGTTTTCTTCCGGCAGCTCCGGCAGGGCGCGCAGGGCCTGCTCATACCAGGTGCCATCGAAGGGGCGATCCTCGCGCAGCATGGCGTCGACTTCATGGGCCAGAACCAGCGCCATCAGCTCGAGAATCTCCTCGCGCTCGTAACCGACCAGCGTCAGCTTGTTGTAAACCGCCTTGGCTGCAGCGGGCTCACCGCTTTCCAGTTGGTTTTCGATGGCCTGAATCAGGGTGGCTTCGGCGAAGTCTTCGTCTTCTTGCTCGTTGTTTTGGCTCATGGTTCCTCTCGTGTTATGGCTCTGGCTCAGTCGCAGGGGACGCCGACGCCCTTCAGGCTGACTTTGAAGAATTGCAGACGAAAGCCGGAGTTCGCGGCTCGACTGCAAAGACTCGTATTGAGGGTGCGATATTCGGCGATGAAGATCGGTTTGCCCTGGCTGCGCATGTGACTGTAACCCTCGCATTCGTTGTAGCGATAGCAGCTCTCGTTGATGGCAAAGTCGAAGTAGTCGCCAAGCTCAGGCAGCAGTTCCACGGCATTCTTCAGGCCGATGCTCAGGTCGCGGCTGTGCGCCTCGCTGGCCAGCCAGCGATTGAAGTCTATTTGCTCGGCTTCCGTCAGGCTCAGGCCATTGTCATTGCTGTAGCCGTCCACGTTGTCCGGATCGACAGCGTCGCAGCCCTTGTCGACGGCCAGGTCAAGGCGTTTGGCGAGCAGTTGGCGTACATCGTCACGGCGATAGTCGAGCCAACGCTCGCCAGGCCAATCAGGCAATGCTTTGCCCAGCGCCGCCGTGGGGTAGGCCTGGGCGTCGCTGCGCCAGTCTTCCCAGGTGCCCGCGCTGAAATAGCAGATGACGATACGCCCACCCGCCTTGAGATTGGTGATGGTTTGCTTGGGCGTGTCGTACAGGTCGATGTCATAGACCAGGCGATTGGGTGTTTGCAGTTTGCCATCGAGCTGCATATGCCAGGATGCATTGACGGGAATGGTGACCGGTGTAGCCGCTGTCAGTGCCGGGGCGATAACGCTGAGCAGTGCAAGGAGTGTGCGCATGATGGTCCGGAGCAGGTGGAGGTGTAATTACCTTAGGCCAGAGGTGTTGCCCCAGTCAGACGCCGGCTTGCTCAGCCTGCGGCGAAGTCCAGCAAGGCCTGGCCGGTGAGGCGATAGGTCGTCCATTCGCTCTGCGGGCGGGCGCCGAAGGATTCGTAGAAGTCGATCGCCGGGGTGTTCCAGTCCAGCACCGACCACTCGAAGCGACCGCAGCCTCTCACCACGGCCAGTTGTGCCAGGTGGCGCAGCAGCGCCTTGCCGGCGCCCAGTCCGCGAGCCTCGGGGCTGACGTAGAGGTCCTCCAGGTAAAGGCCATGCTTGCCCAGCCAGGTGAAGTAGTTGAAGAAGTACACCGCATAGCCGATGGGCTGGCCGTCGTTCTCACAGATCAGACCGTGGGCAGTGCTGCCTTCGGCGAACAGGCTATCGCGGATACCGGCCGCGTCGGTCTTCACCTCATGCTCGGCCTTTTCGTAGATGGCCAGGTCGGTGATGAAACGCAGGATCAGCTCGGCGTCGTCAGGGGTGGCGGGGCGGATATTTATAGGCATGGAATGTCTCGTGGCAGTGTTCAGCTGTAAGTGACGGTCAGCCACGTCAGGGGCAGGCCACCTAGGCAGAGGAAACCGAACGCGGCGACCCAGGCGCTGCGCGAACCCATCGGGTCGGCCACGCGCAGCGGCAGATTCGGGTAGTGGCCCAGAGTCAAAAGTCGTAGTGCCAGCCAGCCGGTGGTGTAGAAGACGTAGCCGATGATGATCTCAAACGCGATCTTGGCGATTAGCGCCAAGCCGCGCAGCAACAATTCTGCCATGGGAACTCCTTTTCCCCAGTTTTCTCCGAGACGTCGCTTAGCGGCTAGCCAGCAGTTCCCGACCGCGCGCTACCGCCGCACGCACCTGAGCCGGTGCGGTGCCACCGATATGGTTGCGGGCGTTCACCGAGCCTTCCAGGGTCAGCACGGCGAACACGTCCTGCTCGATCTGGTCGCTGAATTGGCGCAGTTCGTCGAGGCTCATCTCGGCCAGGTCCTTGCCTGTCTGCACACCGTATTTCACAGCGTGGCCGACGATCTCGTGGCAGTCGCGGAAGGGCAGGCCCTTGCGCACCAGGTAGTCGGCCAGATCGGTGGCGGTGGAGAAGCCGCGCAGCGCGGCTTCGCGCATGATCTCGCGCTTGGGCTTGATCGCCGGGACCATATCAGCGAAGGCACGCAGGCTGTCGCGCAGGGTGTCGGCGGCGTCGAACAGCGGTTCCTTGTCTTCCTGGTTGTCCTTGTTGTAGGCCAGCGGCTGGCCTTTCATCAGGGTCAGCAGGCCGGTCAGGGCACCGAACACGCGGCCGGTCTTGCCGCGCACCAGCTCGGGCACGTCCGGGTTCTTCTTTTGTGGCATGATCGAGGAGCCAGTGCAGAAGCGATCCGGCAGGTCGATGAACTGGAACTGGGCGGATGTCCACAGCACCAACTCTTCGGAGAAGCGCGACAGATGCATCATCGCCAGCGAGGCGGCGGCGCAGAATTCGATGGCGAAGTCGCGATCCGATACACCGTCCAGCGAGTTGCCGCCAACGGCGTCGAAACCCAGCAGTTGTGCAGTGATTTCACGCTGGATCGGATAGGTGGTGCCTGCCAGTGCCGCCGAGCCCAGCGGCATGCGATTGGTGCGCTTGCGGCAGTCGACCAGGCGTTCGTAATCGCGCGACAGCATTTCGAACCAAGCCAGCAGATGATGGCCGAAGGTCACCGGCTGGGCGGTCTGCAGGTGGGTGAACCCCGGCATGATGGTGTCCGCTTCGGCTTCGGCCAATCCTAGCAGGCCCTGCTGCAGGCGAGTGATCTCGGCGAGGATGATGTCGATTTCGTCGCGCAGCCACAGGCGGATATCGGTGGCCACTTGATCGTTGCGCGAACGACCGGTGTGCAGCTTCTTGCCAGTAACGCCGATGCGGTCGGTCAGACGCGCTTCGATGTTCATGTGCACGTCTTCCAGATCGACGCGCCAGTCGAACTGGCCGGCTTCGATCTCACCCTGGATCTGCTTGAGCCCATCAATGATGGCGTCACGCTCGGCATCGCTGAGGACGCCGACCTTGGCCAGCATGCTGGCGTGGGCGATGGAGCCCATGATGTCGTGGCGGTACAGGCGCTTGTCGAATTCGACCGAGGCGGTGAAGCGGGCGACGAAGGCGTCGACAGGTTCGCTGAAGCGGCCGCCCCAGGATTGGTTGGTTTTTTCGCTGCTCATGGCACTTGCTCTGGTTCGGGCTCTGGATCGGGCGGCCGCGTCGGCGGCCGGCATGGCGGACAAAGTGCGTCGATAATAACAGGGTCGGCAGGCGTTTCGCCGGGGCGCGTTCGCCGTTGGGCGTTCGATGGCGTTGTCGGCTGCTTCACAATTTTGCCCTGAAGGCGGCATTTCGGTGCTTTATTTTGTCCGGCTGGGGCCGTCTGGCTTGCCGGCTAGCAGGGCGACAAGGAAACTGCGTCGATGCACAGACAATCCTCTACCAAGAACAAATACAACGCCGCTATCGACGACTTCTTCGTCCCGGAACTGTGTCAGCCCGAAGCGCTGCTGAGCATGGTGCTGTTGGCCGAGTTGCTGGTATTGGTATTGGTGCTCGCCGAACCGATGACGCCGGGGTTCGACTGGGTACGCCTGGCCCTGACTTCACTGTTCGTGCAGTGGATCGTGCTGCTGTCGGCTGCCGTGCTCTGCCGCTTGCGGCCGCTGCTGGCGCGTCTGCGTCCCGCATTGGCCGGGGGGCTGTGCTGCGCGCTGGTGGTGCTGCTGACCCTGGGTTGTACGGCGGTGGCCGACTATTACGAGCTGGGCGGGCCGCTGCCGCGCAGTGGTGAAGTGAATCTTTATCTGCGTCATGCGTTGATCAGCCTGATCATGTCCGCACTGCTGCTACGCTATTTCTATCTGCAGAGCCAATGGCGTCGGCAGGAACAGGCCGAGCTGCGCGCGCGGATCGAATCGTTGCAGGCGCGGATTCGCCCGCACTTTCTGTTCAATAGCCTCAACAGCATCGCCAGCCTGGTCACGCTCGATCCGCACAAGGCCGAGCAGGCGGTGCTGGATCTGTCGGATCTGTTTCGCGCCAGCCTGGCCAAACCTGGCACGCTGGTGCCGTGGAAGGAGGAACTGGAACTGGCGAAACGATATCTATCGATCGAGCACTATCGGCTCGGCGAGCGACTACAGTTGCAGTGGGAGGTAGAAGGTGTGCCGGAGGATCTGCCGATTCCCCAGCTGACCCTGCAGCCTCTGTTGGAGAATGCGCTGATCTATGGCATCGCGCCGCGTATCGAAGGCGGCCTGGTGCGGGTCGAGGCGGATTACCAGGATGGTGTGTTCAGCTTGTGTGTCAGCAATCCGTATGAAGAGCGGGGCGAGCAGCATCCGTCACGGGGAACGCAGCAAGCGCTGAGTAATATCGATGCGCGCCTGGCGGCACTTTTTGGGCCGAGGGCGAGTCTCAGCGTGGAGCGCCGTGACGGCCGTCACTACAGCTGTCTACGCTATCCTTGTGCGAGACTCACGCAGGAAGCCAGAGCAATATGAATGTCCTGATCGTCGATGACGAACCCCTTGCCCGCGAGCGCCTGAGCCGCATGGTCGGTGAGCTCGAGGGTTACCGGGTCCTGGAGCCCGCCGCCAGCAATGGCGAGGAAGCCCTGACCCTGATTGATAGCCTCAAGCCGGATGTGGTCCTGCTGGATATCCGCATGCCCGGCCTCGACGGCCTGCAGGTGGCTGCCAAATTGTGCGAGCGCGAAGCGCCGCCAGCGGTGATCTTTTGCACGGCGCATGATGAGTTCGCTCTGGAAGCCTTCCAGGTCAGTGCAGTGGGCTATCTGGTCAAGCCGGTGCGGCCTGAGAGCCTGAGCGAAGCGCTGAAAAAGGCCGAGCGGCCCAATCGTGTGCAGTTGGCCGCCCTGACTCGTCCCGCAGCGGAGACTGGCGGTGGCCCGCGTACCCATATCAGTGCCCGTACCCGCAAGGGCATCGAGCTGATTCCGCTGGATCACGTGGTCTACTTCATCGCCGACCACAAATACGTCACCCTGCGTCACGAGGGCGGTGAAGTCCTGCTGGATGAGCCGTTGAAGGCGCTGGAAGACGAGTTCGGTGATCGCTTCGTGCGCATCCATCGCAATGCGCTGGTGGCGCGCGAGCGCATCGAGCGCCTGCAGCGCACCCCGCTCGGACACTTTCAACTGTTCCTCAAAGGTCTGGGCGGCGACTCGCTGGTGGTCAGCCGCCGTCATGTGGCCGGTGTACGCAAACTGATGCAGTCTCTGTAAGGGGAGCGCCGGCTGCGGCCTATGGCCGCCTCCTTCCGCCGGCGTCGGGCGAGCCTGTTATGATTCGCGGCAATCGGTTTTCTGGAATTGCCCCATGTCCCGCGAAATTCGCATCGCCACCCGTAAGAGCGCCCTGGCCCTGTGGCAGGCCGAACATGTCAAAGCCCGCCTGGAACAGGCCCATCCCGGTCTGAAGGTCAGTCTGGTGCCCATGGTCAGTCGCGGCGACAAGCTGCTCGACGCGCCGCTGGCGAAGATCGGCGGCAAGGGCCTGTTCGTCAAGGAGCTGGAAACCGCACTGCTGGAAAACGAGGCCGACATTGCCGTGCACTCGATGAAGGACGTGCCGATGGACTTTCCCGAAGGGCTGGGCCTGTACTGCATTTGCGAGCGTGAAGACCCGCGCGACGCCTTCGTCTCCAACACCTATGCCAGCCTCGATGCGCTGCCGCCTGGCAGCGTGGTCGGTACTTCCAGTCTGCGCCGTCAGGCTCAATTGTTGGCGCGCCGGCCTGACCTGAAAATCCAGTTCCTGCGCGGCAACGTCAATACCCGCCTGGCCAAGCTCGATGCCGGCGAATACGACGCCATCATCCTTGCCGCCGCAGGCCTGATTCGCCTGGGTTTCGAAGACCGCATCCGCAGCTCGATCAGCGCTGAGGACAGCCTGCCGGCCGGCGGCCAGGGCGCCGTGGGCATCGAGTGCCGCAGTGCCGACAGCGACGTGCATGCCTTGCTGGCGCCGCTGCATCACCGTGACACCGCGCTACGAGTCACCGCCGAGCGCGCGCTGAACAAGCACCTCAATGGCGGCTGCCAGGTCCCTATCGCCTGCTATGCCCTGCTCGAAGATGACCAGCTGTGGCTGCGCGGCCTGGTCGGCCAACCTGACGGCGGCCTGTTGCTGCGCGCCGAAGATCGCGCCGCCAGTAGCGATGCCGAGGCTCTGGGTGTGCGTGTCGCCGAGGCGTTGCTGGCGCAAGGGGCTGACGCCATTCTCCAGGCCGTTTATGGTGAGGCCGGTCACCCTTGAGCGCTTGGCGCCTGTTGCTGACGCGTCCTGCCGAGGATTGTGCGGCGCTGGCGCAGACCCTGGCTGCGCAGGGTGTCGTCAGCCACTGCATGCCGCTGCTGGCCATCGAGGCACTGGACGAGACACCCGAGCAGCGCAGCGCCTTTGCCGATTTGCAGCGTTACTGCGCGGTGATCGTGGTCAGCAAGCCGGCAGCCCGAATTGGCCTGCAGCTCTTGGCGCAGCATGGGGCGCCGACGCCTGATCTGCCCTGGTTCAGTGTCGGCGCGGCTACCGCTGCGGTACTCGCCGAGCAAGGCTTGGGCGTACATTTTCCCGACTTGGGCGATGACAGCGAAGCGTTGCTCGCTCTGCCTGCACTGCAGCAGGCCATCGCGGCACCTGCACCGCGCGTGCTGATCCTGCGCGGCGAAGGTGGCCGAGAATTCCTCGCCGAGCGCTTGCGCAGCCAAGGTGTGAGCGTCGACTATCTGCCACTGTATCGCCGCGTGCTGCCGCAGTATGCGCCGGGCGAACTGAGCCGACAGGTGCGAGCGGAACGCCTGAACGGCCTGGTTGTCAGCAGTGGGCAGGGTTTCGAACATCTGCTGCAGCTAGCCGGCGATGACTGGCCGGCGTTGGCTCGGCTACCCTTGTTCGTACCCAGCCCGCGCGTCGCCGAACAGGCCCGCGCTGCGGGTGCCCAGATCGTTGTGGACTGTCGCGGCGCCAGTGCCGCGGCCTTGCAGGCAGCTTTGGAGCAGTTTCCGGCTGCCGCCCTCTAAAAGGACGGATACGTGAGCGAAGCATCCACCCCGAACACGCCAGAAGAAAAACCGGCCAGCGAAGCCGTGAAACCCACACCTGCACCGCCACCGGTGAAGGCATCACGCAGTGGCGGTGGTAGCGGCCTTGCCGCATTTGCCCTGCTGATTGGCCTGGCTGGCGCCGGTGCTGGTGGCTGGAGCCTGTGGCAACTGCATGCAATGCAGAGCAGGGACCTGCAGCAGGCCGAAGACCTGCAGCGCACCCGTGACGACAGTGCGAAGAAAGTGGATGAGCTGGCCCAACGCCTCGATTCGCGTCTGTCCGCCCTGCCCAGTGCGGCCGAGCTGGACGAGCGCCGTCGCCTGCTGGCCAACCTGCAGAACGATCAGCAGCGCCTGAGCCAGCGCCTGGAGAGCGTGCTCGATGGCAGTCGCCAGGATTGGCGTCTTGATGAAGCCGAGCACCTGCTGCGTCTGGCAACCCTGCGGTTGTCGGCATTGCAGGATGTGGCCAGCGCCGAAGCGCTGGTACTGGCCGCCGATGAAATCCTCCGCGAGCAGGACGACCCTGCTGCATTCGCCGCCCGTGAGCAGCTCAGCCGTAGTCTCGAAGCCCTGCGCACCACCGAACGCCCGGATCGCGTCGGCCTGTTCCTGCAGCTGGGCGCCTTGCGTGAGCAGGCCGCTACCCTCAATCCACTGGCGCCGACCTTCGAAGGGCAGGGTGACGTGCTCTCCGACCTGGCAGCCGAAGGCGACGGCAGTGCCTGGTGGAGCGAGTGGGCGAAGAAGCTGTCGGAGTACTTTCGTATTGAGTTCGACGCCGATCGCAACGTGCGTCCGCTGCTGTCCGGGCAAAGCCTGTCGCAGGTGCGCCTGAGCCTGTCGCTGGCGCTGGAACAGGCGCAGTGGGCCGCACTGCATGGTCAGACCGGTGTGTACAAGCAGTCGCTGAAACAGGCCGAGGAAATCCTCGATGCCCACTTCAACCTGGACAACCCGGACAGTCGCGCCCTGCGCCAGCGCTTCGGCGAGCTGGCTGACGCCAGCATTGAGGTCAAGGTGCCGGACCTGAGCGACTCGCTCGATGCGCTGCAGGCCTACCTGCAACGCAAACAGGCGCAACGTCGGCAGGGGGCCGCGGCGGCCGAGGAGGCGCAATGAGACGCCTGATCTGGCTCCTGTTATTGCTGGCCATTGCCGCCGGGCTGTATCTGCTCAGTCTGGCCATCGAGGCCGACCGCGGTTATGTGCTGTTCGCCTACCAGGGCTTTCGCTACCAGTCCGGCCTGTGGGCATTCCTTGGCCTGCTGGTGGTCGTGGTGGTGCTGTACTACCTGATCAAGTGGACACTGCGTTTGTTGCTCAGCTCGACACGGCTGGCCAACCCCTGGTCGCGTCTGCATCGTAACCGCCGTGTGCGCCTGGCTTCCGAGCAGGGCATGCTCGACCTGGCCGAAGGTCGCTGGGCGCGTGCCCAGCGTCAACTGACCCGTGCCGCCGAAGCCGACAGTCAGCCATTGATGTATTACCTCGGCGCTGCTCGTGCCGCCAGCAAGCTTGGCGATCACGAGCAGAGCGACGCATTGCTCGAACGCGCACTGAACAAGCAACCCCAGGCCGAGCTGGCGATTGCCCTGACCCACGCCGAGCTGCAGCGTAACCGTGGCGACAGCGATGCGGCACTGGAAACCCTGCAGGCCATGCGTGAGCGCCACCCAGGCCATCACCTGGTGCTGCGACAATTGCAGCGTCTGTATCTGCAGCGCCAGGACTGGTCGGCACTGCTCGGCTTGCTGCCCGAGTTGCGCAAGGAAAAGGCGCTGCCCGCCGCAGAACTCGACGAACTGGAGCGCGAGACTTGGCGTGGTCGCCTGGCCGATGCCGGACTGGCTGGCCAGGGCCATGGCGAAACTGCACTTCAGCCGCTGACGCAAGCCTGGCAGCAGCTGTCCGCGCCACTGCGTCAGGAGCCTGAGCTGATCGCCACCTATGTCGAGCAACTGCGTCGACTGGGCGCGCAGGAAGAAGCCGAGGAAGTGCTGCGCAGTGCGCTCAAACGTGGTTACGACAGCCGTCTGGCGCGCTTCTACGGTGTGCTGCGTGGCGCCGACCCGGCGCGTCAGCTGCAAACGGCCGAACTCTGGCTCAAGCAGCATCCGCAGGATCCTGCCCTGTTGTTGACCCTGGGCCGTCTGAGCCTGCAGAACCAGTTGTGGGGCAAGGCGCGAGACTATTTCGAGACCAGCCTGAAGCTCGAGCGCCACCCGGAAACCTGCGCCGAGCTGGCGCGTCTGCTGGCGCAATTGGGCGAGTTGGAACGCAGCAATCAGCTGTTGCTGGAAAGCCTCGGCCTGTTGCATCAGGGCCTGCCACCGCTGCCGCAACCGCAGGGCGTGACAGCCTGAATGGATGCGGCTGATTGCCGCAGCGCACTCGCCGTACGGACGGAGGGGCGTTCGGGCATGATGAACAGCCTGCTCTGAGTCATGGGGCGCCTTGAAAGGCGCCCTCGCTTTCCTCTACCGTACTGCCCTCGATTTCCCTCCCGGAGCCACCATGCACTTGGCCAGCCCGCGTCCTCTGTTTTTCCTGGCATTCATCGGCTGCGTACTGCTGATGGCGGCTGCGTTGTACCTGGAACATGTCGTCGGCCTGGAACCCTGCCCGATGTGCGTGCTGCAGCGAATCTGCGTGATTCTGTTCGGCGTGGTCTGCCTGATCGCTGCGCTCCATGGGCCGGGGAGTCTCGGTCGTCGCATCTACGCCGTGCTGGCACTGCTGTTCGCCGGCGCTGGCGCCGCTACCGCTGGCCGGCAGATCTGGCTGCAGAGCGTGCCGGCCGATCAGCTCGAGGCCTGCCTGCCCAGCCTCGAGTTCATGATGGAAGCCCTGCCGATGCAGGACATCGTGCGCCTGGTGTTCCAGGGGAGCGCTGACTGTGCCGAGGTGAAGTGGACGCTGTTTGGCATGAGCATCCCCGAGTGGAGCCTGCTCGGTTTCATCGGCATGCTGGGTTTCTGCCTGTTCCAGCTGCTGCGTCGCAATTGAGAATGCGAATTGCACGAAGCCACGCGGGTCGTGGCTTCGAGATTAAACGCTCGTATGAAACTTTCTCACGGCGATGCCTTGATGGTGGGTGCCCACGAGCATAATCTGGCTCGCACGCACCGCCGGAAAAATGCCATTTTGCGGTTGCCTTCCCAAGGCCAAGCACCGATTGACAGAAAAACGTCTCGGGAGCGGACGTATAACAGGCATTATCGATAAGGGAAGCGAGGTTCATCATGCTTGAGAGTTGCCAGAATGCACAGGAACGTTGGGGTGGGGTTCACCAGCTGATCGATCGCTGGCTGGGTGAACGCCGCGAACTTGTGCTGGCTTACACTGCCCTCACCAAGGCGCCGCAGGCGCCAGCCATCAACTGTGAGTCTCTGCAGGGTTTTTGCGAGTTGCTGGTGGACTACGTGTCTGCTGGTCACTTCGAGGTCTACGAGCAGCTGACCAACGAGGCCAAGGCCTTCAACGACCAGCGTGGTCTGGAGTTGGCCAAGCAGATCTACCCGCGTATCGAAGCCATTACGGCGGTCGCGCTGGCGTTCAATGACCACTGCGACAATGGCGATTGTCGCGACAGCACGTCGCTGGTGGCAGAGCTCAATCATCTGGGGCAGTTGCTGCACGAGCGCTTCGAATTGGAAGACTGCCTGATCGAAGTGCTGCACAACGCTCATCAGGAACAGGCCGCCGAAGCGCTCTGAGCCCTTGCTGGCAATGGTCCGGAGCACTCCGGGCCGTGAGGCTGACGCCAGTCAGTTAAGCGTCGACGCATCAAATTTGTAGGAGCGGCGCCTCGCCGCGAATCAGGACGGTGCGCACTTGAACGCACTTGAAAAGCTTCGCCCCGGGGCGGGGCTCCTACGCAAGGCCGCTTCAGCAACCTGATCGGATCGGCATCAGGCCGGCAGGCTGGCCTTCAGTCGGCCACGTCGAGCAGGCGTAGATCGAACACCAGTGGCGCATAGGGCGGTATCAGGTCGCCCGCACCTTCCTCCCCGTAAGCCTGATCCGATGGAATCACCAGGCGCCAGTGAGCGCCTTTCGGCATTTGCAGCAGTGCGCTGCGCCAGCCGCCGATCAGGCTGTCCAGGCGAAACCACTGCGGTGTGCTGCTCTCGTCGAAGACGCTGCCGTCCGCCAGTTCGCCGCGGTAGCTCACCTGTACTCGGCTGCGAGCGGTGGGCATGGGACCGCTGCCAGGGCTGAGCTCGGTCACCAGTACGCCGTTGGCCAGCGCCCGTACGTCAGGGCGGCGACGTTGCTCGGCGAGAAAACGCTGCTCGGCCTCGATAGCTTTGCTCTGGCGCTGTGGCGAGGCTTCGATACGCGCTTCGTGCTCATCGAGCAGCTGCTCGATCCGGCTGGCGTCGAGGCGCAGGGGCTTGCCCTCGTAGGCCTGGCGCAAGCCTTCGAGCAGTTCGCTCAGCGGCAGGTCTGGCACCTCGTCGTGCAGACGCTCGCCAAGACGCACGCCGAGGCTGTAGGCCAGATCCTGCTGGTGCTGGTCAGCCTGTACGCCCAGGCTGCAGCAGATAGCGAGGGCGGCTAGTACGGCGCGGCTCATTACGGTGTCTCCCGATCAAGATGCTTAGGGGCTGTTGAGGTTACGCGGCGCCGCAGCGTGCGCTGAAACGGCAAAAGGCTTTGGCGATTATGCCAGCGCGGTTCGGCATCTGCTCGGCTCGCCAAAAGGCCTATGGCGAGCCCTCGCGGCTGCGTCTAGTATGGGCGCGTTCACATCCGCCTGGAGGCGCGCCATGTCGGCCAAGAAGAAGTCCATCACTACCCCGTTGCACCTGCTGCACCAACTGTCTGCCAGCCTGCTCGAACACCTGGAAAATGCCTGCTCGCAAGCGCTGATCGACGCCGAGAAACTGCTCGCCAAGCTGGAGAAACAGCGCGGCAAGGCGCAGGAAAAACTGCACAAGGCTCGCAGCAAGCTGCAGGACGCTGCTGTTGCCGGCAAGGCCAAGGCGCAAGCCAAAGCCAAGGACGCAGTCGCCGAGTTGGAGGAGCTGCTCGACTCGCTCAAGGCCAGCCAGAGCGAAACCCGCACCTACATCGCCCAGCTCAAGCGTGATGCCCAGGAAAGCCTGAAGCTGGCACAGGGCGTAGGCAAAGTGAAGGAAGCCGCTGGTAAGGCGCTGGATGTACGCGAGGCCAAAGCCGCCGCTCCGGCCGCCAAGCCGGCCAGCAAGCCGGTCGCGGCGAAGAAGCCTGCTGCTGCGAAGACGCCCGTGAAGAAGGCCCCGGCCAAACCGGCTGCTGCCAAACCGGCGAGCAAACCCGTCGCCAAGCCAGTAGCGAAACCGGCGGCAGCCAGCAAACCTGCGGCTAAGCCAGCTGCCAGCAAGGCTGTTGCGGCAAAACCCGCTGCGCCGAAAGCTGCCGCCAAGCCCGCTGCCGCCAAGCCAGTCGCCAAACCGGCAGCCAAGCCTGCTGCAGCAAAAGCACCGGCCAAGCCCGCAGCAGCCAGTAAACCGGTCGCCAAACCCGCTGCTAAGCCGGCCGCCAAGGCCACGCCTGCAAAACCCGCGAGCAAACCGGTCAGCAAGCCGGCTGCGGTGAAGAAACCAGCCGCTGCCAAGGCTCCGGCGAAGAAGGCTCCGGCCAAGCCAGCAGTTGCCAAGCCAGTCGCCGCACCAGTTGCTGCGGCAGCCCCTGCTGCTCCTGTGACCACCAATGGGGCCACCGCCCCGGGTACTCCGAGCGCGTCCTAAGGGTGATCAACGGCGCCGCGTAGCACCTGCAGCGCGGCGCTGTTCCCTCCGGCCAGGCGAATCAGCCAATCGTCTCCGCCTGCCTCGTTTGGCCAGTTCTCGGCCAGCGCCTGCAAACGATCGAGCAATACCCGCTCGGCCTGCAGTTCCAGCTTCTTGACCTGCTCACGTAAGGCTGCGAGTTCCGCATCCTGGCTTGCGTTTGCGCGCCAGTCCTGGCGTACCTGACGCAAGGGTGCGATCACCTCGCGTTGCCAAGGGGCAGCCGCTTGCTGCAGTGCCTGCAGGCGCTCATCCAGGCAGCGCACACCGCGCCGCTGCAACCAGGCACCGGTCAGCAGCAGGCAAACGTCACTGCCTGTTTCCTGCAACTCCAGGCAGGCCTGTTCCACGCCTGCTCTGGCGTAGAGTTCGAGGGCGAAATTCCACAGATCCTGCACGCGGCCTCCGGGGCGATTTGGTAGACTCCGCCGCCATTATGATCCGACTCCAGAACCTCACTCTACAGCGTGGCCCGCAGCGTCTTCTCGAAGGCGCCGAGCTGACCCTGCACGCCGGTCACAAGGCCGGTCTGATCGGTGCCAATGGCGCCGGTAAATCCAGCCTGTTCGCCCTGTTGCGTGGCGAGCTGACGCCTGATGCCGGCGATTGCCTGCTGCCCGGTGATTGGCGCATCGCCCATATGCGCCAGGAGGTCGATACCCTCGATCGGCTGGCGGTGGATTACGTGCTTGACGGCGATCACAACCTGCGCCGCGTGCAGGCCGAACTGGCTGCCGCCGAGCAGGCGCATGATGGTGCGGCCATCGCTCGCCTGCACAGCGAACTGGACAGCGCCGATGGCTATACCGCCGATGCCCGCGCGCGCAAGCTGCTGGCCGGCCTGGGGTTCGAGAACGCGCAGATGGATCGCCGCGTCGGCGACTTCTCCGGTGGCTGGCGCATGCGCCTGAACCTGGCCCAGGCGCTGATGTGCCCATCCGACCTGCTGCTGCTCGACGAGCCGACCAACCACCTGGATCTGGACGCCATTCTCTGGCTGGAAGGCTGGCTGCAAAACTACCCCGGCACCTTGCTGCTGATTTCCCATGACCGCGATTTTCTCGATGCCGTGGTCGACCACGTCGCCCATGTCGAGCAGCGCAAGCTGAATTTGTATCGCGGTGGCTACACGGCCTTCGAGCGCACCCGCGCCGAGCGTCTGGCCCAGCAGCAACAGGCGTACGAAAAGCAGCAGGCGCAGCGCGCGCACATGGAAAAGTACATCGCCCGCTTCAAGGCCCAGGCCACCAAGGCCCGTCAGGCACAGAGCCGGATCAAGGCGCTGGAGCGCATGGAAGAGCTGAGCGCGGCGCATGTCGACTCGCCCTTCGACTTCGTCTTCCGCGAGGCCGAGAAGATCTCCACGCCGCTGCTCAGCCTCAGCGAAGGTCGCCTCGGTTATGGCGACAAGACCGTGCTGCAGCAGGTCAAGCTGAGCCTGGTGCCCGGCGCGCGCATTGGCCTGCTCGGCCCCAATGGTGCGGGCAAGTCGACGCTGATCAAGAACCTGTCGGCCGAACTGCAGCCGCTCGGTGGCAGCCTGACCCGCGGCGAAAACCTGGTGATCGGCTACTTCGCTCAGCATCAGCTCGATTCACTGGACGACAAGGCCAGCCCGCTGCTGCACCTGCAGCGTCTGGCGCCCAGCGAGCGCGAGCAGACCTTGCGCGATTTTCTCGGCGGCTTCGACTTCCGTGGCCCGCGTTGTGACGAGCCGGTGGTGAATTTCTCCGGTGGCGAGAAGGCGCGCCTGGCCCTGGCGTTGATCGCCTGGGAAAAGCCCAACCTGTTGCTGCTCGATGAACCAACCAACCACCTCGACCTGGAAATGCGCCTGGCGCTGACCATGGCCCTGCAGGAGTTCGCCGGTGCCGTGGTGGTGGTCTCGCACGATCGTCATCTGCTCAAGAGCACCACCGATGAATTCCTGCTGGTTGCTGAAGGGCGCGTAGTGCCGTTCGACGGCGATCTGGACGATTACGCGCGCTGGCTGGTCGATTACCGGCAGCGCCAGGCGCCACCGAGCGCACCGGCTGAAGGGGCGGCGGACAAGACCGACAAGCGCGCCCAGCGCCAGGCCGCCGCCGCGCTGCGTCAGCAACTGGCGCCGCACAAGAAGCAGGCCGACAAGCTCGAGCAGGAGCTAGGCAAGGTGCAGGAAAAGCTCGCCGCCGTGGAAACCCAGCTGAGCGACAGCGGTCTGTACGAGTCCGCGCGCAAGGATGAGTTGCGCCAGCGTCTGGCCGAACAGGCGCAGCTCAAGGCCCGCGAGGCCGAGCTGGAGGAAGCCTGGCTGCTGGCGCTGGAAACCCTGGAGGCGTTGCAGCAGCAACTGGAGGAAGCCGAGTGATGGAACAGTTAGATCTGCTGATGGCCTGGCGCGACCCACTGATTCGCGCCGGCCAGGTGTTGCTGATTATCGTGCTTGCCTGGATCGCCCAGCGCATTCTCACCCGTGCCATCAGCCGCCTCGGAGCGCGTTACAGCCTGCTGCCGGCAGAAGTGCTGCAGCCGCTGCGCGGGCTGGTGCGTTGGCTGATCATGGGCAGCGCTCTGCTCATGGTGCTGGAGCGCCTGGGTGTTTCCGCGACCGTGCTGTGGACGGCGCTGACCGGCTTCACCGCGGTCGCCGCGGTGGCGTTCTTCGCCATCTGGAGCGTGCTGTCGAACATGTTCTGCGCGCTGCTGATCTTCACCATGGGGCCGTTTCGTATCGGCGATACGGTCGAGGTGATCGACAGTGCCGACAAGCCAGGCGTCAAAGGCCGGGTCATCGCCATCAACCTGTTTTACACCACCCTGCAGGACCTCAGTGAGGAGGCTGCCGGCGCCGTGTTGCAGGTGCCCAACAGCCTGTTCTTCCAGAGGTCGGTGCGCCGCTGGCGCTGACCGACTGGTCGAGGCACTGGAGCAGGAGTAGGCTGTGCCGCTCTTCCCCTGAATTCAGCTTCTCGAGGTACGCATCATGGCATTGGAAACCTGGCTCGCTTTCTTCGTCGCCTGCTGGGTGATCAGCCTGTCGCCGGGTGCTGGTGCCGTGGCCTCGATGTCGGCCGGTATGCAGTACGGCTTCTGGCGCGGCTACTGGAACGCGCTTGGCTTGCAGCTCGGTCTGGCGCTGCAGATCGCCATTGTTGCCGCGGGCGTGGGCGCCATCCTGGCCACCTCGGCCCTGGCCTTCAGCCTGATCAAGTGGTTCGGCGTGGCCTATCTGGTGTTCCTCGCTTACAAACAGTGGGTCGCCCTGCCTAACGATCTGGATGCCGGCGCGGCCGAGCGTCCCATCGGCCGGCCGCTGACCCTGGTGTTGCGTGGCTTTCTGGTCAACTTCAGCAACCCCAAGGCCATCGTCTTCATGCTCGCGGTGCTGCCGCAGTTCATCAATCCGCATGCGCCCCTGGTGGCGCAGTATCTGGTCATGGGCGTGACCATGATCATCGTCGATCTGATCGTCATGGCCGGTTACACCGGCCTCGCCTCGCGGGTCCTGCGACTGCTGCGCACCCCGCGTCAACAGCGGGTGATGAATCGCAGTTTTGCCGCTCTGTTCGCCGCCGCTGCGGGCTTGCTGGCGACGGTCAAGCGCGCCGCAGTCTGAGTCTCGTTCGCTATCGTTCAACGCTGGCCGATGGCGTTTGCCAGGGATGCTCTGAAAAAGCCATTCATCGTCACTCCCGCGAAGGCGGGAGCCCAGGTGATTCGCAGGTTCTGCATGCCCGCCTGTGCGGGCAAGACGGTCTTTCAGGTTCCGCTCGGCAGTTTGTTACTGAATACTTCATATTCTTCTTGTGCTCAATCGTTAGGCCAGCAACAATTTAATGCCACCCATTCTCGTTTGGGATGCATTAATGACCCGCTTTCGCTTCTCTCTTTCCTGGCTGATGCTGCCTTTGCTGGCCAGCCTGAGCTTTCTCGCCATTGGCGAGCCCCTCGACGGTGCCGCACAGGCGTTGCACCTGATCGGTTACATCGGCGCTGATTACCCGGCCACCGTTGCGGGCGGTCAGGTTATCGATGCCGGTGAATATCAGGAGCAACTGGAGTTTCTCGATGTACTGCAGGGCCTGATCGTCGCCTTGCCCGCTCAGGCCGGCCGCGCCGAGTTGGAGCAGGGCGTCAGCAATCTGCGTCAGGCAATTGCTCAGCGCCAGCCGGGCGAGGAGGTGGCTGGCGCCGCCCGCAAACTGGGCGCACGTCTGGCTGAGCTCTATCAGGTGGTGCAGAGCCCGGTGCTGACGCCGGACCCGGAACGCGGCGCGCCGCTCTACGCTCAGCACTGCTCGGTGTGCCACGGCGATACCGGCCTGGGCGATGGACCCGCCGGTATCGGCCTGGAGCCAGCACCGGCCAATCTGCGTGATGCCGCGCGGCTGGATCGGCTGAGCCTTTACGATCTCTACAACACCCTCGGTCTGGGCATCGAAGGCACCGATATGCCGGCCTTCGCCGATCAGCTCGACGAGCGTCAACGCTGGGATCTGGCTGCCTACATCGCCGGTTTCACAGCAGCACCGGCGCAGAGCCAGACACGCTTCGCCATGAGCGAGCTGGCAGGGCGTACGCCTGCTGAGATCGCCGCCACCGGCGGCGATGTCGCCGCGTTCCGCGCCCTGCGTGCTCATCCGGTAGTGGAGCAGCGTGGTCCGCAGCAGCTCATCGGTTACACCCGCTCGACCTTGGAGCGCAGCCTGCAGGCTTATCGCGAGGGTGATCGCGAGCAGGCTTATGACCTCTCCGTAGGCGCCTATCTGGAAGGCTTCGAACTGGTCGAAAGCGCTCTCGACAACCTCGATGCCGCGCAGCGCAAGACCACCGAGCGCGCCCTGATGGCCTATCGGCAGGCGCTGCAGGATGGTGCCAGCGTCGCGCAGGCTGCTCAGGCACTGGAGCAGGCCAAGGTCGAGCTGGACAAGTCCGCTGCGCTGCTGGCTGATGGCGCCATGGACGACAGCCTGAGCTTCTTCGCCAGTCTGCTGATTCTGCTACGCGAGGGGCTGGAGGCGATTCTGGTGCTGGCGGCGATTCTCGCCTTCCTGCGCAATACCGGGCAGCAGCAGGCGGTACGCAGTGTGCACATCGGCTGGGGACTGGCGCTGCTCGCCGGTGTCGCGACCTGGGCGGTGGCGGCCTACCTGATCGACATCAGCGGCGCCCAGCGCGAGCTGCTGGAGGGTGCCACGGCGCTGTTCGCCAGCGTGGTGCTGCTGTGGGTCGGCGTGTGGATGCATGATCGCCGCCACGCTGCGGCCTGGCAGGATTACATCAAGAGCAGCCTGGTCGGCGGTGGTGGCCGTTTCGGCTTCGCCATGCTGGCGTTCTTCTCGGTGTATCGCGAGCTGTTCGAAGTGATTCTGTTCTACGAAACCCTCTGGCTGCAGGCCGGCCCTGCCGGGCACGGTGCGGTACTGGTCGGCGCCGCTGCCGCGCTGGTGCTGCTGATCGGCCTGGCCTGGGTGATCCTGCGCGGCTCGCGCAAACTGCCGCTGGCGACCTTCTTCGGCGTCAACGCAGTGCTGCTATGCGTGCTCTCCGTGGTCTTCGCTGGCCATGGCGTGGCCGCGTTGCAGGAGGCCGGCGTGCTCGGCACGCGTCCGGTGGCCTTCTTCGAGTTCGACTGGCTGGGCATTCATGCCGATGCCTGGAGCCTGTCGGCGCAGGGCCTGGCGCCGGTCGGTATCGCGCTGCTGTACGGGCGCAGCCTGCTAGGGGAGCGTCGACGCATGGTCGAGCAGGCCTAGACAGCCTGCTCAGGTTTGAACGAGGGTGAGCTTTGCCCGCCCTCGTTGTGTCATAGCGTGAACCGCCGCTACGACAGCTGGTCTCAGTGCACCTAGGCTGCTTCCAATTCCTCTGCCGAGTGCGCGCATGTCTTCCTCGATCCATTCCACTCACTACGCCGACAGCCCCGATCTGGCGTTGGCTGTATTGCGTCACCCCACCCTGGAGCAGGCACTCTCAGCGGCCTGTGCCCAACTTGCCATACGTGAGGCCTTTCTGGCTGCGTTGCGTGATCCAGCCATCGGTCCGCAGCCGCGGCTGCTGTTGGCAATTTCCGGCGCCGACATGAGTGGTCAGCGTCGCCTGGCTGCGCTGGTAGCCGAGTTGCTGCCGGACGAGGTGGAGCTGGATCTGATCGAACTGGCCGAGGACAACCTGTCGCGCGCCGTGCGTGAGCGCTGCGAGCCGTTCTACCAGGCCTGAGCCTCGCGCCTGCTGGCATACTGGGCGCTGGTTTCTCTGCGGAAGTAGCTGCATGCGTGTATGGATCGACGCCGACGCCTGCCCCCGGGCGGCGCGGGATCAAGTGGTCAAGTTCGCCCTCAAGCGGGGTTTCGAAGTGGTGCTGGTGGCCGGGCAGGCCGTGGCGCGGCCGAATTTCGCCTGCGTCAAACTGGTCGTGGTGCCCAGCGGGCCGGATGCGGCCGATGATCATCTGGTGGAACATGCGGTGCCCGGCGAGCTGGTGATCTGCAGCGACGTGCCGCTGGCCGACCGCCTGGTGAAGAAGGGCGTTGCCGCGCTCGACCCGCGTGGTCGCGAGTTCGACGAGCGCAACATGGGCGAGCGTCTGGCGGTGCGTAATCTGTTCACCGACCTGCGCGAGCAGGGGCAGGTGGGTGGTGGCCAGGCGCCGTATTCGGAGAAGGATCGGCAGGCCTTCGCCAATGCGCTGGATCGGATTCTCACGCGTTTGAGTCGTTAGCTGCCCCGGATTGCATCCGGGCTACGGGGCGTATGGCAAACCCATTTTCAGCGTTGTAGCCCGGATGAAATCCGCGGATGGCGGACTCCGTCAGCCACACAGATAGGTACCGGTGCCAACCGCCACCAGCACGCCCTCGTCGTTATGCAGCTCCATACGAATCACCGCCACCTTGTTGCCGGCGCGCAGTGGCGTGGCCGTGGCAGTGAAACGCTGGCCGCGACCGGGGCGCAGGTAGTCTATACGCAGGTCGATGGTGCCGAGCTTGGACAGCTTGCTCATGCGTTCGGCTGGCGGCAGGTGCTGGTGGTTGGCGAAGGCGCCGATCAGCGCCATGGCGCCGCCGCAGACGTCGAGCAGCGAGGAAATCACCCCACCATGCAGGATGCCGTGGACGAAGTTGCCGATCAGTTCGGGCTTCATCGGCAGGTGCATGGTCACCCGCTCGGAGCTCAGCTCATCGAGCTCGATGCCGAGCACCTGATTGAAGGGAATGCGCTGGAAGAAACTGGCCACCGCCTGTTGCAGGTCGGGGCTGAGGACGAAGGGCTGGGACATGGCAGGGGCTCCGGGAAATCCTGTCGCCACGCTGCAGTACCGCGCAAGACTTGGCCAGAGGCAATGCAGGAGTGCCCTGAGCATTGGCCGGATCGGCCTGACTCCTGTGGGAGGATTCGGGTGCGTTCCGCTTCAGCTTCAGTATCGATGAGCGTGGGCTGAAGCCCACCCTACAAAGTTCAAGACTCCAGCCCGTAGGGTGGGCTTCAGCCCACCAATGGCAATCAAGGTGGGCTAAAACGGAACGCCGCCCAACCCACCCCACGGGACCCCAGCGTCAATTCAGGCGCAACGCCACATGCCGACGCCTGAAAATCAGTGGTGCGCCAGCTCCAGCACACGGTCGACCAGTTTGTTGATGCCGGACGCTGCCTCGGCGATGGATTGGGCGAGCATATAGGCTGGTGTAGTCACCAGCTTGCGCTGGCTGTCTTCGATGATGTCGCTGACCTCGCACTCATGGTGCTCGGCGCCCATCTGGGTCAGGGCGGCGGCGGTGTCGTGATCGGTGCCGATGGTGCAGATCACGCCGGCACCGAAGATCTTCGCCGCCAGTGCCGGGGCGATGCACATCAGGCCGACCGGCTTGCCGGCATCGACGAAGGCCTTGCACGCGGCCAGTACGTCCGGCTGCACGGTGCAGCCCGCGCCACTGGTGGCGAAGTCGGAGAGGTTCTTCGCCACGCCGAAGCCGCCGGGCAGGATCAGTGCGTCGAACTCGGCCACATGCAGCTCTTTCACGTCCTTGATCTTGCCGCGGGCAATGCGCGCCGATTCCACCAGGACGTTGCGCGTCTCGTCCATCTCGTCGCCGCTGTAGTGATCGACCACGTGCAACTGCGGCACGTTGGGGGCGAAGCACTGCACCTCGGCGCCACGCTGGTCGAGGCGCAGCAGGGTGATCACGCTTTCATGGATCTCGGCGCCATCGTAGACGCCACAGCCGGACAGAATCACTGCCACTTTCTTGCTCATGCTCGACTCCTGGTGAGGAAAGACGCGACCGTGAAGCGGGCGCGGGTACTACCAATTCTTGGGTTGTCGCCAAATGCCACTCGGACTGTCATTTGCCGCCGCGAAGCCTGGCGAAGCTGCGCATAGGATGAATAACAGCTCATTCCCGACACAAGTACAACGATACGGCGCAGTCATGAATTATGTTCTCTACGCAGTGCCCTTCTTCTTCCTGCTGATCGGCCTGGAATTGCTCGCTGACCGCTGGCGCGGCATGCGCACCTATCGCCTGGCCGATGCCCTTAACAGCCTCAGTGCCGGCGTACTGTCCCAGGCCACCGGGATTCTCACCAAGGTGGTCGGCCTGCTGACCTACGCCTTCGCCTGGGAGCAGCTGGCGCTGTTCGAACTGGCCGAAGACAGTCTTTGGGTGTGGCTCTTCGCCTTCGTCTTCTACGATTTCTGCTACTACTGGAACCACCGCCTGGGCCATGAGCGCAACGTGCTCTGGGCCGCGCATGCGGTGCACCACCAGAGCGAGGACTACAACCTCTCCACCGCGTTACGGCAAACCAGCACCGGTTTCATCTTCGGCTGGATCTTCTATCTGCCGATGGCCGTGGTCGGTGTACCGCCGCTGGTCTTCCTCAGCGTTGCCGCCCTGAACCTGCTGTATCAGTTCTGGGTGCATACCCGGCATATCCCCAAACTGGGCTGGTTCGAGTGGCTGTTCATCACCCCGTCCAACCACCGCGTGCATCATGCACAGAATCCTATCTACATGGATCGCAATTACGGCGGTGTGTTCATTGTCTGGGATCGAATTTTTGGCACCTTCCAGGAGGAGCTCGACGAAGAACCGGTGGTCTTCGGCGTGACCGTGCCGCTGGCCAGCTGGAACCCGCTGTGGGCCAACCTGCAGGTTTATGCCGGGCTGTGGAACGATGCCAGACGCGCCGGCGCCTGGTGGGACCGCCTGCGCATCTGGTTCATGCCTACCGGTTGGCGCCCGGCCGACGTCGCGGCGCGTTACCCGCAGGCCAAGGCGGACCTGAGCCATTTCCGCAAGTTCGAGGTACCGCTGGGGCGCGGCGCGCAGGTCTACGCGCTGCTGCAGTTCGTCTGCTACCTGCTGGCCGGCGTGTGGCTGCTGGCGCAGGGCGATGCGCTGGCCACCGGCGCCGTGCTGCTGGCCTGTCTGTGGATGGCCCTGGGCCTGTACAGCATCGGCATGTGGCTGGAGAACCGCAGCCATGCCTGGCGTCTGGAGTGCCTGCGTCTGGCGATCAACCTGCCGGCATTCTGGCTGGCCGGCGAACTCGGCATGCTGACGTTGGATGCCACCGCCTGGGCCTGGCTGATCGCCTACAGCCTAGTCAGCATGCTTGGATTGTGGCTGGTGCCGCGCGTAGGGCGGACCGGAACGCCGGCCGCTCGTAGCGAAGCGAACAGTCCGCCATTGGTGCATGACCTGATATCCACATGAGTCGTGAAGCTGCAGCGGCGTACTGCCTGCGGCGAGTACGCCCTACGCGCTGATGGGTATCTGGCTGGCGCGCGGCTCAGCCGCGCCGGCGCTGACGCCACCGGTATAGCCAGGCGAGGGAAAGCAGCAGCACCACGGCCGCGAGCAGGATGACCTGGTAGTTGCGCAGTTCTTCAAGCAGGCCGCCCATGGCATTGCCCAGGCTGTAGGCCAGCAGGCTGATGCCGCCGGCCCAGACACCGGCGCCGATGGCGTCGAGCAGCAGGTAGCGGCGCCAGGAATAGCCGGACAGGCCGATGGTGAGCGGCATCACCGTGCGCAGGCCGTAGAGAAAGCGAAAGCACAGCACCCACAGATCCGGGTAACGCTTGATAAGCGCGCTGGCACGTTCGCCCAGCGGTTGCCAGCGCGGTTTGCGTTCTAGCAGCGCGCGGCCGTGACGGCGGCCAAGGTAGTACCACAGCTGATCGCTGGCGAAGGTGCCGAGGAAGGCGCACAGCGCCACCCATTCGATCTCCAGTACGTTGCGCACGGCCATGTAGGCGGCCAGCAGCAGGGATACTTCACCTTCGAGGAAGGTGCCGAGTACCAATGCTGGATAGCCGAACTGGCGGATCAGGTCTTGGAGCATACCGTGCGCCCGATGAGGAGGTGCTGAAGACTACTCTGACCGCGAGGAAGCCGGAAGGTGGCGCGTCATGCCACAATGTGCGACTGGCTGTGCGACGTGCCGTCGCACGCGGTCATTTGATTGTCATCATTTGGTCATAATGCCCGCTTATAACCGTCACACTGGCCCGCCCGTGCGGGCTCTGGAGTCTGCCGTGAGCGTTACCCCCGCCAATCGTCTGTTCCCTGCCACCCGTCTGCGTCGCAATCGCCGCGATGATTTCTCTCGTCGCCTGGTGCGTGAGAATCGCCTGAGCGTCGATGATCTGATTCTGCCGGTGTTCGTCCTCGACGGCGAAAACCGCCGTGAAACCGTGCCGTCGATGCCGGGCGTCGAGCGCCTGTCCATCGACCTGCTACTCAAGGAAGCCGAGCACTGGGTCGAACTGGGCATTCCGGCGCTGGCGCTGTTCCCGGTGACGCCGCTGGAGAAGAAATCCCTCGACGGCGCCGAGGCCTGGAACCCGGACGGTATCGCCCAGCGCGCGATCCGTGCTCTGCGTGAAAAATTCCCCGAGCTCGGTGTGATCAGTGACGTCGCTCTCGACCCGTTCACCACCCACGGCCAGGACGGCATTCTCGACGACTCCGGTTATGTGCAGAACGACATCACCGTCGATGCGCTGGTCAAGCAGGCGCTGTCGCATGCCGAGGCTGGTGCCCAGGTGGTGGCGCCGTCGGACATGATGGATGGCCGTGTGCAGGCGATCCGCGAGGCGCTGGAGCTGGCCGATCACGTCAATGTGCGCATCATGGCCTACTCGGCCAAGTACGCCAGCGCCTACTACGGCCCGTTCCGCGACGCGGTGGGTTCGGCGGCCAACCTCGGCAAGGGCAACAAGCTCGGCTACCAGATGGACCCGGCCAACGGCAACGAGGCGCTGCATGAAGTGGCGGCCGACCTGGCCGAAGGCGCCGACATGGTCATGGTCAAGCCCGGCATGCCCTATCTGGACATCCTCTGGCGGGTCAAGGATGCCTACAAGGTGCCGACCTTCGTCTATCAGGTCAGTGGCGAGTACGCCATGCACATGGCGGCGATCCAGAACGGCTGGCTGAGTGAGGCGGTCATACTGGAGTCACTCACCGCCTTCAAACGTGCCGGTGCCGATGGCATCCTCACCTATTTCGCCGTACGGGCGGCAGAACTGCTAAAACAAGGGCGATGACGCTCTCAGGAACCCAGCGATGAACAGCGAAGGACTCAACAGCGAAGTGCTCGACAACAACCCGCCTCAGGCCGAGGTGGTCGCCGAGACGCCAGTGGTGGAAACTCCGCCGCCGGCCCCGATCCCCAGCCTGGATGACAGCAGCCTGTACATCCACCGTGAACTGTCGCAGTTGCAGTTCAACATCCGCGTGCTGGAACAGGCGCTGGACGAGTCCTATCCGTTGCTCGAACGCCTGAAGTTCCTGCTGATCTTCTCCAGCAACCTCGACGAGTTCTTCGAGATTCGCGTCGCCGGCCTGAAGAAGCAGATCAACTTCGCCCGTGAACAGGCCGGCGCCGATGGCCTGCAGCCGCACCAGGCGCTGGCGCGGATCAGCGAGCTGGTGCACGAGCAGGTCGAGCGCCAGTACGCCATTCTCAACGACACGCTGTTCCCGGCGCTGGCCAAGCACAACATTAACTTCATCCGCCGCCGTTACTGGACGACCAAGCTCAAGGCCTGGGTGCGCCGCTACTTCCGCGACGAGATCGCGCCGATCATCACGCCTATCGGCCTTGATCCGACGCACCCCTTCCCGCTGCTGGTGAACAAGAGCCTGAACTTCATCGTCGAGCTGGAGGGTGTCGATGCCTTCGGTCGCGACTCCGGTCTGGCCATCATCCCGGCGCCGCGTCTGCTGCCGCGTATCATCAAGGTACCGGAAGACGTTGGCGGGCCCGGCGACAACTACGTATTCCTTTCGTCAATGATCCACGCTCATGCCGATGACCTGTTCCAGGGCATGAAGGTCAAGGGCTGCTACCAGTTCCGCCTGACCCGTAACGCCGACCTGTCGGTGGATACCGAGGACGTCGAAGACCTGGCGCGTGCCCTGCGCGGCGAGCTGTTCAGCCGTCGCTATGGTGATGCGGTGCGTCTGGAGGTGGTCGATACCTGCCCGAAACACCTGCGTGACCACCTGCTCAAGCAGTTTGGCCTGACCGAGGGTGAGTTGTATCAGGTCAACGGCCCGGTCAACCTGACCCGCCTGTTCAGCATCACCGGCCTGGATAACCACTCGGACCTGCAGTACGCCCCGTTCACCCCGGTGATCCCCAAGCTGCTGCAGAACGCCGAGAACATCTTCAACGTGGTCAGCAAGCAGGACATCCTTCTGCTGCATCCCTTCGAGTCCTTCACCCCGGTCGTCGACCTGCTGCGCCAGGCTGCCAAAGACCCGCACGTGCTGGCGATCAAACAGACGCTGTATCGCTCCGGGGCCAACTCGGAGATCGTCGATGCGCTGGTGGAAGCCGCGCGCTATGGCAAGGAAGTCACCGCAGTGATCGAGCTGCGCGCGCGCTTCGACGAAGAGTCCAACCTGGCCCTGGCCAGCCGCCTGCAGGCGGCCGGTGCGGTGGTGATCTACGGCGTGGTCGGTTTCAAGACCCACGCCAAGATGATGCTGATCCTGCGTCGCGAGAACGGCGAGATCGTCCGCTACGCCCACCTCGGCACCGGTAACTACCACGCCGGCAACGCCCGCCTGTACACCGACTACAGCCTGCTGACCGCCGACGTGGCTCTGGGCGAGGACGTGTCGAAGCTGTTCAGCCAGCTGATTGGCATGGGCAAGACCTTGCGCATGAAAAAGCTGCTGCACGCGCCCTTCACCCTTAAGAAGACCCTGCTCGACCTGATCGCCAAGGAAACCGCTGCGGCGGCCGAGGGCAAGCCGGCGCAGATCATCGCCAAGTTCAACTCGCTGACCGATCCCAAGGTGATTCGCGCGCTGTACAAGGCCAGCCAGACCGGGGTGAAGATCGACCTGGTGGTACGCGGTATGTGCTGCCTGCGTCCGGGCATTGCCGGGGTTTCGCACAACATCCAGGTGCGTTCGATCATCGGCCGCTTCCTCGAGCACACGCGGGTGTTCTACTTCCTCAACGGCGGCGACGAGAAAATCTACCTGTCCAGCGCCGACTGGATGGAGCGTAACCTCGATAAACGCGTGGAGACCTGCTTCCCAGTGGAGGGCAAGAAGCTCATCACGCGCGTGAAGAAGGAACTGGAAAGCTACCTGACCGACAATACCCAGGCCTGGGTGCTGCAGTCCGATGGTCGTTACCTGCGCCAGCAGCCCACCGGCAACCAGAACCCGCGCAGCGCGCAGTCCGGCTTGCTGGAGAAGCTCACCGCACCGGTAATCGTGACGCGTTAAAAAGGCCGCTTGCGGCCATCTGATGACCCTCTCCCATTTATGGGGCGAAGAGGCGCGTTTTTGGAAGCACTGCTTCCTGCGCCGATGAGCGCCTGATCGCTGGCGATCAGGCCGGGAGAGAGAGCTTTACGGTCCTGGCGGGTTTCACCCGCCCTACAGGTCGAGCCACGTCCGTAGGGTGCGCCATGCGCACCGGGGTATCAACGCACGCTCAACGTCAGGTCGATGCGCTTGAGCCACTCGGCTTCAGCTTCGAAGTCCGCCAAGGTCAGCGGGTTGGCGGCCAGCCAGCCTTCAGGAAAGACGATTTCCAGGCTGTTGTCGCCGACCTTGAACTGCACCTCGGGCATGCTCTGCGTGCCGCGAATATGGTGAAAGAGGATGGCGAAGCGCAGCAGCACGCACAGGCGCATCAGCTTCACGCCTTCCTCGCCGAAGTCGGCGAACTTGTCCTTGGGAATATTACGGCGGTGGCCGCGTACCAGCAGGGCGAGCATCTGCTGATCCTGGCGCGAGAAACCGGCCAGATCGGAGTGCTCGATCAGGTAGGCGCCGTGCTTGTGGTACTGATAATGGGCAATGTCCAGGCCCACCTCATGCACCTTGGCGCCCCAGCTCAGCAGCTCGCGGTGCCAGTCGTCGTTAAGTCCCCAGTCAGCTGCGACCTTGTCCAGCGCTGACAGCGCCTTGGTCTCGACCCGCGCGGCCTGGTCGACGTCGACGTGGTAGCGCTCCATGAACGCTGCCAGGGTGCGCTCGCGTACGTCCTCGTGCTGGTGACGGCCGAGCAGGTCGTACAGCACGCCTTCGCGCAGCGCACCTTCGGAGTGGCTCATGCGCTGGATGTCGCAGGCGTCGAAGATGGCTTCGAGAATCGCCAGGCCGGCAGGGAAGATGCCGCGACGATCCGGCTTGATGCCGTCGAGGTCGATCTTCTCCACCTCGCCGAGTTTGAACAGCTTGCGCTTGAGCCAGGCCAGGCCTTCGACCGTCACCTCGCCATTGCCCAGCCCGGCGGCCTTGGTCGCCAGGCCGATGGCCTTGATGGTGCCGGAGGCGCCGACGGCGTCTTCCCAGCCGAGGCGGCGCAAGCCCTGTTCGATGCCCATCAGTTCCAGGCGAGCGGCGGTGTAGGCCTGGGCATAGCGCGCCGGGGTGATCTTGCCGTCCTTGAAATAACGCTGGGTGAAGCTGACGCAGCCCATCTGCAGGCTCTCGCGCAGCAGCGGCTCGAAACGCTGGCCGATGATGAACTCGGTGCTGCCGCCGCCAATGTCGGCGACCAGGCGCTTGCCGGGGGTGTCGGCGATGCTGTGGGACACGCCAAGGTAGATCAGGCGCGCTTCCTCACGACCGGAAATCACCTCGACCTGATGGCCGAGAATCTCTTCGGCGCGGCGGATGAACACGGCGCGGTTGCGCGCTTCGCGCAGGGCGTTGGTGCCGACGATGCGCACGGCACCTTCCGGCAGGCTGGTGGTGAACTGGGCGAAGCGGCGCAGGCAATCCAGGCCGCGCTGCATCGCTTCTTCACTGAGCTGGCGCTCGTCATCCAGGCCGGCTGCCAGCTGCACCTTGTCGCCGAGGCGCTCGAGGATGCGTATTTCATGATTGTCGGCCTTGGCCAGCACCATATGGAAGCTGTTCGAGCCCAGGTCGATGGCGGCGATCAGGGGAAAACTCTCGGCAGGGGCTTGGGGCATGATTGCGGCATCTCGTTCGATTTCCGCGCATCCTGCCACGACTGAGCGCATGAGCCAACGCATACGGATGTCGCATGAAACTGGTCTAGACCTGTGATTACTGCAGGTTCAGCACACTCAGTGGTTGTTTCAACACCTGCTCGTCGCAGTTGTGACCCTCGCCGCCGCGATCCACCACCAGGAAGCGACCGGGGTGCTGCAGGCATAGCAACGGGTGGTGCCAGGTGCCCCGCGCGTAGTTCACGCCCTGGTCCGGCGCGCTGATGAAGGCGCGTATTTTCGACTCGTCCAGCTCGCCGGGCGGGGCGACGACGATCAGCATGCGTCCGCCGTCCACCGGGTAGAACGCCTGGCTGCCCAGTGGGTGGCGTTCGAGCATGCGGATGGATATAGGTGCGTGCCAGGCCTTGCCCTCGAAGATATTCACCAGCGTTCTGGGCGACTCGCCGGCCAGCTCCACCTGCACCAGATCGTGGTAGCGGGTGGTGGTGCCGGCATTGATCGGGAAGGCGGTGGCGCCGGCTGTTTCGATCACGTCGCCGAAGGGCGCGAAGGCTTCGCGGGTCAGTGGCTCGATACGCAGCGGCAGGGGTGCTGGTGCGTTCACAGGTTCACCGAGCCGATGAAATTGCGCAGCTCTTCGGTCTGCGGCGCGGCGAACAGCGCTTTCGGATCGCCGATCTCATGCACCTTGCCATGGTGCATGAACACCAGCTTGTTACCCACTTCGCGGGCAAAGCGCATCTCGTGGGTGACCATGATCAGGGTCATGCCCTCGCTGGCCAGTTGCTTGACCACCGCCAGCACCTCGTTGACCAGCTCCGGGTCGAGCGCCGAGGTGATCTCGTCGCACAGCAGCACCTTGGGCGACATGGCCAGGGCGCGGGCGATGGCCACGCGCTGCTGCTGGCCGCCGGACAGGCGCTCGGGGTAAGCGTCGAATTTCTCCGCCAGGCCAACCCGTTCGAGCATCTGCCGGGCGATTCTTTCGGCTTCGGCGCGTGAGGTCTTCTTCACCACCTGCGGCGCCAGCATGACGTTCTCGCCGACGGTCAGGTGCGGGAACAGGTTGAACTGCTGGAACACCATGCCGACTTTCTGCCGCAGGCTGCGCAGGTCGGCGCGCGCGGCGTCGATGTACTCGCCGTCGACTTCGATCACCCCGTCGTTGATCGATTCCAGGCCGTTGAGGGTGCGCAGGAAGGTGCTCTTGCCCGAGCCGCTGCGGCCGATGATGGCGACCACTTCGCCTTCTTCGACCTTGAGGTCGATGCCCTTGAGCACGTGGTTGTCGCCGTAGTACTTGTGCAGGGCGGTGACGTTAAGCAGTGACATTCAGCCTCCTTTCCAGGCGGTATGCAGCGAGCGAGAGCGGGTAGCAGAGCAGGAAGTAACCGAGGGCGACGAAGCCGTAGACCATGAACGGTTCGAAGGTGGCGTTGGCCAGCATGCTGCCGGTCTTGGTCAGCTCGGTGAAGCCGATGATCGAGGTCACCGCGGTGCCCTTGACCACCTGCACCGAGAAACCGACGGTAGGCGCCACGGCGATGCGCAGTGCCTGTGGCAGTACCACATGGCGCAGGGTTTCCAGGCGGCTCATGGCCAGGCTTTCGGCAGCCTCCCATTGGCCGCGGGTGATGGCCTCGACGCAGCCGCGCCAGATCTCGGCGAGAAAGGCGCTGGTGAACAGCGTCAGTGCGCAGGCCGCAGCCAGCCAGGGCGAGACGTCGATGCCGAGCAGGGCGATGCCGAAGAACACCAGAAACAGCTGCATCAACAGCGGTGTGCCCTGGAACAGTTCGATATAGCCACGGGCCAGGATGCGCGGCGCCGACAGTGGCGACAGCCGCGCCAGCAACACCAGCAGGCCGGCGATACCGCCGCAGACGAAGGCCACCAGTGACAGCAGCAGCGTCCACTGCAAGCCGATGAGCAGGTTGCGCAGGATGTCCCAGAGGGTGAAGTCCATCAGCGGGCTCCCATGATGAAGCGGCGGCCGACCCAGGCCAGCAACTGGCGAATCCCGATGGCCATGATCAGGTACAGCGCGGTGGTCAGCAGGTAGGTCTCGAAGGCGCGGAAGTTACGCGACTGGATGAAGTTGGCGGCGAACGACAACTCCTCGGTGGAAATCTGCGAGCACACCGCCGAACCGAGCATGACGATGATGATCTGGCTAGAAAGAGCCGGCCACACCTTGCCCAGCGCCGGGCGCAGCACCACATGGCGGAACGTCTCGAAGCGGCTCATGGCCAGTGCGCTGGCAGCCTCAAGCTGGCCGTGCGGGATGGCCTGGATGCCGGCACGGATGATCTCCGTAGAGTAGGCGCCGAGGTTGATCACCATGGCCAGAATGGCGGCCTCCCATTCGCTCAGGCGTACGCCGAGCGAGGGCAAGCCGAAGAAGATGAAGAACAGCTGGACGATGAACGGCGTATTGCGGATCAGCTCCACGTAGACGCCGAATATCCGGGCGAACGGGCGAACGGGCGAACGGGCGAACGGGCGGATGCGCCAGGCGCGCAGTATCGCCCCGACGATGCCGAGACCGACACCCAGCAGGGTGCCGATCGCCGTCAGGCCGAGGGTGAAGGCCGCGCCCTGCAGCAGCAGATCGCTGTGCTGCAGGACGGCGGCGAAGTCGAACTGGTACGCCATGGCTCAACGCTCCGTCAGGCTCAGAGGTCAGCCGGCATTGGCTGCTTCAGCCACTTCTGGCTGAGCGCATCGAGGCTGCCATCGGTCTTGGCGTCGGCGATGATGGCGTTGACCTTGTCCAGCAGCGCGCTCTGGTTCTTGTTCACACCGACGTACACCGGCGAATCCTTGAGCTTGAGCTTCATGCTCGGTACGCGTTTGGGGTTGCGCTCGGAGATGGCCACCATGACCACGTTGCCGCTGGCGATCAGTTCCACCTGGCCGGAGAGGTAGGCGGCGATGGTCGAGTTGTTGTCCTCGAAACGCTTGATGGTGGCGCCTTTCGGGGCGACGTTGCTCAGCTCGATGTCTTCGATGGAGCCACGGGTGACGCTGATGGTCTTGCCGCTCAGGTCATCGAGGCTGGCAATGGCGGCGTCTTCAGGGCCGAATACACCGAGATAGAAAGGCGCGTAGGGCGCGGAGAAGTCGATCACTGCTTCACGCTCGGGGTTCTTGCCGAGGCTGGAGATAACCAGGTCGACCTTGCCGGTGGTGAGGAAGGGAATGCGGTTGGTGCTGTTGACCGGGGTCAGCTCCAGCTTCACTGCCAGCTTGTCGGCCAGCAGTTGCGCGGTATCGATATCCAGGCCGCGTGGCTTCATATCCGGGCCGACCGAGCCGAACGGCGGAAAATCCTGCGGTACGGCGACCTTCAGCACACCGGCCTTGCTGATGTCTTCGAGTGCATCGGCGTGAGCGCTGCTGGCGCCGAAGGCCAGGGCGGCGAACAGGGTACCCAGCAGGGTGCGGTGAAATTTGCGCATGTCGAACTCCCGATAAATGAACGAAAACTGAAGCGTTTTGCCTGACTCGTGCAGTGCATCGCCTGTGCCAAGTTCAATGAAATCAGCACTTACGCCGCTTCAGGCGAGTTAGAACAAGGTCTTACTGGTCTGAACAGTTGGCGTTGCTGACCAATTGGTCAGAAGTTTTTCTGGGCCATCTCGGTGCGTTCGTGAGGTGGGCTGTTCCACAAGGGGGCGTCGCTTGCCTGGGGCGGCCTTATGGCCGTACAAAGGCGACTTCACTGGACTGACCGGCCCGAACAGTCATGAATGCTTCTGCTCCCCGCGCGGTACCCGAATACGCCTTGCAGGCAATCCGCCGCCTGATCGAGGAAGAGGGCTATCGCCCCGGCGACGCGCTGCCGTCGCAGCGCGATCTGGCCGAGCGCCTCGGCGTCAGCCGGGCCTCCTTGCGCGAGGCGTTGTCGTCGCTCAGCGCATTGGGCCTGGTCAGCGTGCAGGCCGGCAAGGGTGTGTTCGTGCAGGAGGCGAGTAAGGCCGAGGCGGCCGGTGCTTTCGCCTGGCCCTTCGCCGCGCAGGTGTCGGCGGCCGATACCTTTCAGTTGCGCTTCGCCCTGGAGGGTTTTGCCTGTGGTTTGGCGGCCGGGGTGATGACCGCCGAGGTGCTGGACATTCTCGAAGACAACGTCGAGCAGATGCGCCGCGAGCTGCGTGCAGGCGATTTCGAGCAGGCCAACCGGCTGGATTTCGAGTTTCACCAGCGTATTCTCGCCGCCAGCGGCAACCAGGCGATGTTCGCCCTGGTCACCTCCGGCGCCGAGATTTTCCTGGAAAGTCAGAAGCTGCCGTTCATCCGCCCGGAGCGTGCGCAGGAAACCTGGCAGGAGCATCGCAAGATCCTCAAGGCCCTGGCCCGGCATGCCGCCGGGCCGGCACAGAAAGCCATGCAGCAGCACATCCGCTCGGCAGCGCTGCGCACTGGAATAGCCTTCATCACGCTTGGGTGATTGAAACTATTGAGTGGCTCAATCGCCAGTGCCTTTCGGTGTCACGCAAGCCGGGCTATGATGGCGCCACTTTTTGGTTGCCAGTCATCCTTGGCAGCAGCCCATCGGGCCGTCGCAAGCGACGTCAAAAATTCCTCCCGGCAATTTTTTGCTTCCGAATATACGGAGACTCCTCATGAGCGAATTCATCACCAACGTCAGCGACGCCAGCTTCGACCAGGACGTCATCCAGGCTGAAGGTCCGGTTCTGGTCGACTATTGGGCTGAGTGGTGCGGCCCGTGCAAGATGATTGCACCGGTGCTCGACGAGATCGCCAAGGAATACCAAGGCAAGCTGAAGATCTGCAAACTGAACATCGACGAGAACCAGGAAACCCCGCCGAAGTACGGCGTGCGTGGTATCCCGACCCTGATGCTGTTCAAGAACGGTAACGTCGAAGCGACCAAGGTTGGCGCGCTGTCCAAGTCGCAGCTGGCAGCCTTCCTCGACAGCAACATCTAAAGAGTAGGGTGGGCTTTAGCTCACCGAGCTGTTCGCAGGGGGCGTGCTGGTGGGCTGAAGCCCACCCTACACCTCTGAGGCAAGTCGCTCTGGAAGACCCTGCTTTTTGCGGGGTTTTTCGTTTTTAGGGCTAGACGCTGTTTTTTCACGGTGTTAAATTCGATCCCGCTGCATCCTCCATGCAGCTCTCTGCACGCCGTCGCCGATTCATTCCTATACGAATTCGTTCGCGATCCTGTCGCCTTCTCTGCGGCGCGGCCTCTCAAGCTAACAGCTTTCTTCTCCTCTCGATGATCACGTCATTCCTATGAATCTGACCGAACTCAAGCAAAAGCCGATTGCCGAACTGCTGGACATGGCCGAACAGATGGGCCTGGAAAACATGGCTCGTTCGCGCAAGCAGGACATCATCTTCGCCCTGCTGAAAAAGCATGCCAAAAGCGGCGAGGAAATTTCCGGTGACGGCGTGCTGGAGATCCTCCAGGACGGTTTCGGCTTCCTGCGCAGCGCCGACTCTTCCTACCTGGCCGGCCCTGACGACATCTACGTCTCGCCCAGCCAGATCCGCCGTTTCAACCTGCGTACCGGTGACACCATCGTCGGCAAGATCCGTCCGCCGAAGGAAGGCGAGCGTTACTTCGCTCTGCTCAAGGTCGACAGCATCAACTTCGACCGCCCGGAAAACGCCAAGAACAAGATCCTGTTCGAGAACCTGACGCCGCTGTTCCCGAATCAGCGCCTGACCATGGAAGCCGGCAACGGCTCCACCGAGGACATCACCGGTCGTGTGATCGACCTCTGCGCGCCGATTGGCAAGGGCCAGCGCGGCCTGATCGTCGCTCCGCCGAAAGCGGGCAAGACCATCATGCTGCAGAACATCGCCTCGAACATCACCCGCAACAACCCCGAGTGCCACCTGATCGTTCTGCTGATCGACGAGCGCCCGGAAGAAGTGACCGAGATGCAGCGCACCGTGCGCGGCGAAGTGGTCGCCTCGACCTTCGACGAGCCGCCGACCCGCCACGTGCAGGTCGCCGAAATGGTGATCGAGAAGGCCAAACGCCTGGTCGAGCACAAGAAGGACGTAGTCATCCTGCTCGACTCCATCACCCGCCTGGCGCGTGCCTACAACACCGTGATCCCGAGCTCCGGCAAGGTCCTGACTGGTGGTGTCGACGCCCACGCCCTGGAGAAGCCCAAGCGCTTCTTCGGCGCCGCGCGTAACATCGAAGAAGGCGGCTCGCTGACCATCATCGCTACCGCGCTGGTGGAAACCGGCTCGAAGATGGACGAAGTGATCTACGAGGAATTCAAAGGCACCGGCAACATGGAGCTGATCCTCGATCGCCGTGTTTCCGAGAAGCGCGTGTTCCCGGCCATCAACATCAACAAGTCGGGCACTCGTCGTGAAGAGCTGCTGACCGGTGAAGAAGAGCTGTCGCGCATGTGGATCCTGCGCAAGCTGCTGCACCCGATGGACGAAATCGCCGCCATCGAGTTCCTGATCGACAAGCTGAAAGCGACCAAGACCAACGACGAGTTCTTCCTGTCGATGAAGCGCAAATAAGAGGATCTACTGCGCTTCGGTGATGCTGCGTTAAAAACAGACTCGAGATGCTCATGTACAGAAGTACAGTCGCCCGCGACTCCGACCGTTTCTCGCCTGTTTGATTCGCTGGCGCTCACCCTTCGGGCCAGCCTTCGGCTGTTACTCCCGTTGGTCGTTGCGCCTTGCCTGACCTTCGCTCGCTACGATCCATTGCACCGCCACAAGGCCGGGGAAACCCGGCCTTGTCGTATCTGGAAGCTTTCAAGCCTTCTGAAAGCCCGACTTCGGCGCTAAACTTTGCGGCCGACTCCTGCCTGTCCGACACGAGGCTCCTGCATGCAGTATCGCGACCTGCGCGACTTCATCCGTGAACTGGAAAAGCGCGGTGAACTCAAGCGCATCCAGACCCCGGTATCGCCCGTTCTGGAAATGACCGAAATCTGCGACCGCACCCTGCGCAAGGGCGGCCCGGCGCTGCTGTTCGAAAAGCCCACGGGCTTCGATGTGCCAGTGCTCGGCAACCTGTTCGGCACGCCCAAGCGCGTGGCTCTGGGCATGGGCGCCGAAGAGGTGTCCGAGCTGCGCGAGATCGGCAAGCTGCTGGCCTTTCTCAAGGAGCCGGAGCCGCCGAAGGGGCTCAAGGATGCCTGGAGCAAGCTGCCGATCTTCAAGAAGGTCATTTCCATGGCGCCCAAGGTGGTCAAGGATGCGCCTTGCCATGAGGTGATCGAGGAGGGCGACGACGTCGACCTGGGCAAGCTGCCAATCCAGCACTGCTGGCCGGGCGACGTGGCACCGCTGATCACCTGGGGCCTGACCATCACCAAGGGCCCGAACAAGGAACGACAGAACCTTGGGATCTACCGCCAGCAGGTGATCGGCCGCAACAAGGTGATCATGCGCTGGCTCAGCCACCGTGGCGGCGCGCTGGATTACCGTGAGTGGTGCCAGAAGCACCCGGACAAGCCTTACCCGGTTTGTGTCGCGCTTGGTGCGGATCCTGCGACCATTCTCGGCGCCGTGACGCCAGTGCCCGATACCCTCTCCGAATATGCCTTCGCCGGCCTCTTGCGCGGCCATCGCACCGAGCTGATCAAGGCGGTTGGCAGCGAGCTGCAGGTGCCGGCCAGTGCCGAGATCGTGCTGGAGGGTGTGATCCATCCTGGCGAGACCGCGCCGGAAGGCCCCTACGGCGATCACACCGGCTACTACAACGAGGTCGACACCTTCCCGGTGTTTACCGTCGAGCGCATCACCCGTCGCCGCGATCCGATCTATCACAGCACCTACACCGGCCGGCCGCCGGATGAGCCGGCGATCCTCGGCGTGGCGCTGAACGAAGTGTTCGTGCCGATCCTGCAAAAGCAGTTCCCCGAGATCACCGATTTCTACCTGCCGCCGGAAGGCTGTTCCTACCGCATGGCGGTGGTGACCATGAAGAAGCAGTATCCGGGCCACGCCAAGCGCGTAATGCTCGGTGTCTGGTCGTTCCTGCGACAGTTCATGTACACCAAGTTCGTTATCGTCACCGACGACGATATCAACGCACGGGACTGGAATGACGTGATCTGGGCGATTACCACGCGCATGGACCCCAAGCGCGACACGGTGATGATCGACAACACGCCGATCGACTACCTCGACTTCGCCTCGCCGATCTCCGGCCTCGGTTCGAAGATGGGCCTCGACGCCACCCACAAGTGGCCGGGCGAGACCACCCGCGAATGGGGCCGCGCCATCGAGAAGGATCCAGCCGTGGTGGCACGTGTCGACGCGCTGTGGAGCGAGCTGGGAATCGATTGATGAACGTCACCCTGCAACCTTCCGGCGTCACCCTCGCGCTGCAGCCGGGCGAACGCATTCTCGATGGCGCCCGGCGCCTGGGCTACGACTGTCCGCAGAGCTGCCGCAATGGCAATTGCCATATCTGCGCAGCGCTGCTGGTGGAGGGCCGTGTCAAGCAGAACGGTATCGAGCTGGATCATGGCGAGTTGTTCACCTGCCTGGCCGAACCGCTGGAAGACTGCGTGCTGCACTGGGACGGTGTGCTGGCGCCGGGTGAGCTGCCGGTGCGCGAACTGAGCTGCCAGGTGATCGAGTGCCAGGACGTGGGTGGCGACGTGTTCCGTGTGCGCTTGCGTACGCCAGCCGGCAAGGCGCCGCGTTATCACGCCGGGCAGTACCTGCTGCTACAGCGCCCGGATGGCGAGATGGCGGCCTTCTCCCTGGCTTCGGCGCCGCACGCCGGGCGCGAGCTGGAGCTGCATATCCTCGCCCGCGAAGACAGCAGCATTGCCCTGCTGGAGCATCTGCGCAGCACCGGCATGGCTCGCGTGCAGATGCCCTATGGCGACACCCACCTCGCCGACCTGCCCGATGGACCGCTGGTGCTCATTGCTGCCGGCACTGGCATGGGCCAGATGCATAGCCTGATCGAGCATTGCCGCGCCGCCGGCTTCGTCCATCCGGTGCATCTGTACTGGGGCGCGCGTCGGCCTGAGGATTTTTATGCACTGCCGCATTGGGCCGAGTGGCAGCAGTTGGACAACCTGCACCTGCATCAGGTGGTCAGCGACCAGTGTGGCTGGCAGGGCCGTTGTGGCTTGCTGCACGAAGCGGTGCGCGAGGATTTTCCCGACCTCAAGGCTTTGCACGTCTACGCCAGCGGCTCACCGGCGATGGTCTACGCCACCCTCGATGCACTGGTCGAAGCCGGTATGGACGCCCACCAGATGCGCGCCGACGTGTTTGCCTACGCGCCGCGCTCATAAGCGTAGGGCGGGTGCAACCCGCCACTGATTGATTCGGCGGGTTGCACCCGCCCTACGCACTTCAGCGAACGGTCACCACCACCTTGCCCACGGCCTTGCGCTGGCTGAGGGTAGCGATGGCTTCTCCGCCGCGCTCAAGCGGGAAGGTCTGCGACACCAGCGGCTTGAGCTTGCCTTCGGCATGCCAGGCGAACAGCTGCTGGAAGTTCTCGGCGTTGTCCTGTGGCTGACGTTGGGCGAAGGAGCCCCAGAATACGCCGACCAGGGAGGCGCCCTTGAGCAGTGGCAGGTTGGCTGGCAGGGCCGGGATGCCGCCGCCGGCGGCGAAACCCACCACCAGGAAGCGGCCATTCCAACCGATGCTGCGGAAGGCTTCCTCGAACAGCGGGCCGCCCACCGGGTCGTAGATCACGTCCACGCCCTGGCCGCCGGTGAGCTTCTTCACCTCGTCCTTCAGGCTCTGCTCGCTGTAGTTGATCAGCTCGTCGGCGCCGGCCTTGCGCGCCACTTCCAGTTTCTCGGCGCTGCTCGCCGCAGCGATGACCTTGGCGCCCATGGCCTTGCCGATTTCCACCGCCGCCAGGCCGACGCCGCCGGAGGCGCCCAGCACCAGCAGGGTTTCGCCCGGTTGCAGGTTGGCGCGCTGCTTGAGGGCGTGCATCGAGGTGCCGTAGGTCATGCCGAAGGCGGCTGCGGTGGTCAGGTCCATGCTCTTGGGTACTGGCAGCACATTGTAGGCCGGCACGGCGACTTCTTCGGCGAAGCCGCCCCAGCCGGTCAGCGCCATGACCCGGTCACCGACGCGCAGGTGGCTGACCTTCTCGCCAACGGCCTTGACCACACCGGCTACCTCGCCACCCGGGGCGAAGGGGAAGGGCGGCTTGAACTGGTATTTGCCTTCGATGATCAGCGTGTCGGGGAAGTTGACCCCGGCGGCCTGCACCTCGATCAGCACCTCGTTCTTCTTCGGTTCGGGGCTTGGCAGGTCTTCCAGTACCAGGGTGTCGGCAGGGCCGAAGGCTTTGCACAGCAGGGCTTTCATCAAGGTCATTCCTCTTGCAGGGTGCCATGCAGTGTAGAAAGCGCCCGCCGAGGGTCAACGAGCATGCCGATGCCTGATAGGTCGGCATAAGCGCCGGGCTTGGGTGCTGGCCTGTGGATGGCTATGCTAGGCACATCCCCGATGGAGTGCCGAATGTGAAACTGTTGACCGCCCTGCTGTTGAGCCTGTCGATCTGCCTGCCTGCCCTGGCCTCTTCGGAAAAGAAGGAGGAGGCTCCTGCGACGATTTATCACAACCTGACGCCAGCCTTGATCGGCAACCTGGCGGATCAAGGCAATCGTCTGAAGTTCTTCAAGGCCGATGTGTCCCTGCGGGTGAGCGGCACCGAGGCCGAGGAGAAGCTCAAGCAGCATGAACCGCTGATCCGCCATCAGATGGTGATGCTGTTCTCGGCGCAGACCAGCGAGATCATCAATGCTCCCGATGGCCGTGAAACCCTGCGTCAGCAGGCTCTCAAACAGGTGCAGGACGCGATCAACGGCGAGGAGGGCAAGCCCATCGTCGAAGACCTGCTGTTCAACAACCTGATCATTCAGTGAAAGGGGCGCAGTCAGTTAAGCGTCGACGCTGCGAATGCATAGGAGCGGCGCCCCGCCGCGAACCATGGCGATGCGCAATTGAAAAGCTTCGCCCCGGGGCGGGGCTCCTACGAAAAGCCGCTTTTCGCGGCTGAAGCGGTTCCGGTTCTGTCAGGCCATCTGCGCCAGGGTCTTGCGAAAGCGGCTCAGTGCCGCGACGAAGAACAGCGTGCCGATGCCGGCGATGGCCAACATGTAGGGCCAGACGATTGCGAATCCCGCACCGCGATAGAGAATGGCCTGGGCCAGCGCGACGAAGTGGGTGGTCGGCGCCGCCAGCATGATCTGCTGCACCAGCTCGGGCATGCTCTCGCGCGGCGTGGTGCCACCGGAGAGGATCTGCAGCGGCAGCAGCACCAGGATGATCAACAGCCCCAGCTGCGGCATCGAGCGTGCCACGGTGCCGAAGAAGATGCCCATCGAGGTGGTGGCGAACAGGTGCAGTGCCGCGCCGGCCAGGAACAGTGCGATCGAGCCTTCGATCGGCACCTGCAGCCAGCCCTGTACCACCAGCAGCAGTGACAGGGCTGCAGCCGTCAGTACCACCAGCCCCATCGACCAGACCTTGGCCAGCATGATTTCCAGCGGCGTCACCGGCATCACCAGCAGGTGTTCTACGGTGCCATGCTCGCGCTCGCGGATCAGCGCTGCGCCAGTGAGGATGATCGACAGCATGGTGATCTGGTTGATCACTTCCATCACCGAGCCGAACCAGGCGCGCGTCAGGTTGGGGTTGAACTGTATGCGCAGTGCCAGTTCGGCCGGCTGCTGCAGCTCGCCCCGGTAGCGGCGGACGAACTCGGCCACTTCGCTGGCGCCGATGTTCTGGATGTAGCCGGCACCCGTGAAGGCCATGCTCACCTGGGTGGCATCGACGTTGAGCTGGATCGCCGGGCTGCGGCCGGCGAGCACGTCGCGCTGAAAGTTCGGCGGAATGTTCAGGGTAAAGGTGTAGCGCCCGGCATCCATGCCGCGATCCATCTCGCTCAGGTCGATGCGTTCCGGGGTACGGAAATAGGGCTCCTGAAAGGCCTGGATCAGGCGTTCGGAAAGCTGCGACTGGTCTTCGTCGACCACGGCGATGGCGGCGTTGTGCAGGCTCTCCGGCATGCTGGTGGCGGCCGAGTAGATGCCCATGCTGAAGGCCCAGAGGATCAGCAGCACCAGCGCCAGGTCATGCTGCAGGCTGCGCAGCTCCTTGATGCCGAGGTGCAGGATATTGGCCAGGCGTTCCATCAGACCTCCTGTTTGCGCAGCAGGCTGGCGCTGAGCAGCGTCAGCAGGGGGATGGTCAGTGCCAGGGCGGCGAAGTAGCCGGCCAGGTCCTGCAGCTCCAGTGCCTTGGAGAAGATGCCGCGGCTGATCACCAGAAATTGCGAGGTCGGGTAGAGCTGGCCGATCACCGCGCCTGCGCCTTCCAGTGAGGCGACCGGGTAGATCAGCCCGGAGAACTGGATGGCCGGCAGCAGGGTGACGATGGCGGTGCCGAACACCGCGGCGATCTGGCTCTTGGTGAAGGTCGACATCAGCAAGCCGAGGCCAGTGGCGCACGCCAGGTAGAGCAGGGCGCCGGCCAGCAGAGTGAGCGGATTGCCCTTGAGCGGTACGTCGAACACGGTGACTGCCAGCAGCATCAGCAGGATGAAGTTGAACAAACCCAGGGCGATGTAGGGCAGCTGTTTACCGAGCAGGAATTCCAGGCGGGTGACCGGGGTGACGTAGAGGTTGATGATCGAGCCCAGTTCCTTTTCGCGCACCACGCCGAGGGCCGTGAGCATCGCCGGAATCAGCATCAGCAGCAGCGGAATCACAGCAGGCACCATGGCCTTGAGGCTCTCCACGTCCGGGTTGTAGCGGTAGCGCACCTCCAGCTCGGCGGCGCTGGCCGCTTGCTGCTGTGGCGAACGCCGCGCCAGTTCGCTCAGGTAGTGCTGGTGAAGGCCGGTGACGTAGCCCTTGATGGTTTCGGCGCGGGTCGGCATGGCGCCGTCGATCCACATGCCGATCTGTGGGCTGGCGCCGCGCTTGAGGTCACGGCCGAAGTTCGGCGGAATCTCCACCGCCAGGCTGATGTCGCCACCCCGCAAGCGCCGTTCCAGCTCGGCGTAATCGGAGAGCGGCGCTTTCTCCAGGAAGTAGCGCGAGCCGGACAGGTTCAGGTGGTATTCCTGGCTGGTGGTGGTCTGGTCGCGATCCAGCACGGCGAAGGTCAGGTCCTCCACGTCGAGGCTGATGCCGTAGCCGATGATGAACAGCAGCAATACCGTGCCGAGCAGCGCCATGCCGCCACGTATCGGGTCGCGACGCAGCTCCAGCGCTTCGCGGCGGGCGTAGCTGAGCAGGCGGCGCAGGCTGAAGCGCTGACGCTGTGCTGGCGGCGCCTGTTCCAGTGGCGGCGCCTCGCTTACCGGTTGCTCGCCGACGGCCTGCTGCAGGTAGGCGATGAAGGTGGCTTCCAGGCTGTCCAGCCCGCGTTTTTCCATCAGGCCTTGCGGCGTGTCGCTGTCGAGCACCTTGCCGGCGTGCATCAGCGAGATGCGATCGCAGCGCTGCGCCTCGTTCATGAAGTGGGTAGAGATGAAGATGGTCACGCCGTCGCGGCGCGACAGATCGAGCATCAGCTGCCAGAAGCCGTCGCGTGCCACCGGATCGACCCCCGAGGTGGGCTCGTCGAGGATCAGGATCTCCGGCTTGTGGATCACCGCCACGGCCAGCGACAGGCGCTGGCGGATGCCCAGCGGCAGGCGCTCGGGGAGCATGTCCATGACCTCGCCGAGGTCGAAGCGTGCTGCCATCTGTGCCACACGCGGCTCGATCTCTGCGGTCAGCACATGGAACAGCTGGGCATGCAGCACCAGATTCTGCCGCACCGTCAGCTCGCCATACAGGGAGAACGCCTGGGACATGTAGCCGACGCGCTTGCGCGTGGCCATGTCACGCGGGTCGACTGCCTGGCCGAACAGCAGCGCCTCGCCCTCGCTGGCCGGTAGCAGGCCGGTGAGCATCTTCATGGTGGTGCTCTTGCCGCAGCCGTTGGAGCCGAGAAAACCAAAGATCTCGCCACGGCGGATGCGGAACGATACCGAGTCCACCGCGACAAAATCGCCGAAGCGCATGGTCAGGCCCTTGGCTTCGATGGCGATCTCATTGCTGTCTTGCAGGGGTGGAATGACCACCTGCTGATGGCCGCGGCGGCGTTCCTCGGGCAGCAGGGCGATAAAGGCCTGCTCCAGGCTGGCGCTGCCGGTGCGGGCGCGCAGTTCGGCCGGGCTGCCTTCGGCCAGCACGCGGCCGGCATCCATCGCCACCAGATGGTCGAAGCGTTCGGCCTCTTCCATGTAGGCGGTAGCCACGATCACGCTCATCTGCGGGCGCTGCTTGCGAATGCGCGCGATCAGCTCCCAGAACTGGTTGCGCGACAATGGATCGACGCCGGTGGTCGGCTCGTCGAGGATCAGTAGATCCGGGTCATGGATCAGCGCGCAGCACAGCCCGAGTTTCTGTTTCATGCCGCCGGACAGCTTGCCCGCCGGGCGCTCGCGGAACGCGGCCATGCCGGTGCTGCGCAGCAGATCGTCGATGCGCCGCTCGCGCTCGGCGGCGTCCTGGCCGAACAGGCGGCCGAAGAAGTCGAGGTTCTCGAACACCGACAGCGTCGGATAGAGATTCTTGCCCAGGCCCTGCGGCATATAGGCGATATGCGGGCAGACGCGGCGACGATGGCGGGCGTCGGCCATATCGCCGCCAAGCACTTCGATGTTGCCTTCCTGAAGCTTGCGCGCCCCGGCGATCAGCGCCAGCAGGCTGGACTTGCCGACGCCGTCCGGGCCGATCAGGCCGACCATGCAGCGGGCTGGCAGGGCCAGGTCGACCTGTTGCAGGGCGTGGGTCTGGCCATAGCGCAGGCCGACGCCAGCCAGGCGTGCGACCGGCGCGTTCATTGCGGAACCTTGATCGCCAGATGCGCGGGCCACTCGGCGTCAGGATCGAGGCGCAGGTAGGCCATGCCGGGTACACCGGTCTTGACCTGCTGCAGGTGCTTGCTCAGCAGCTCGGGGTCGATGCGGGCCTTGACCCGGAACATCAGCTTCTCGCGCTCGCTGGCGGTTTCCACTGTCTTCGGCGTGAACTGGGCGACGCTGGCGACATAACTGACCTTGGCCGGAATCACGTATTGCGGCGCGGCGTCGATCACCAGGCGCACCTCACTGCCCAACGCGACGCGGCCGGCCTGGCGCTCGGGTAGGAAGAAGGTCATGTAGACGTCGGTCAGATCCACCAGGTTGAGCAGCTTGCCGCCGGCACCGAGCACTTCGCCGGGTTGAGTGACGCGGTATTGCACGCGGCCGGCGCGTGGTGCCTTGAGCTGGCTGTCGTCGATGTCCACCTGCAGCCTCTCGACGCTGGCGCGGGCCGCTTCGGTCGCCGATTGCGCTTCGATGGCCTGCGATTGCGCGACGGCAATACCGGCCTCGGCCGAGCTGACCTGAGCGCGCGCGGCGGCCAGCGCGGCCTCGGCACTCTGCAGGCGGGCCAGATCGTCATCCAGAGTCTGCTGCGGCAGCGCGTTGCGCTTGACCAGGGTGGCGCTGCGGGCATGGCGTTTCTGCGCGGCATCCAGTTCGGCCTGGCGCTGGCGCACCACGGCGATGGCACTTACCTTCTCGCTCTCGCGCAACGCGACCTGGGCGAGTGCGGTGTGCTCGGCGTTCTGCGCCTGGCGCACCTGGGCACGGGCCTGCTGCAGCTGCGCCTCGAGCGCCTGGGTGTCCATACGCGCGAGAATCTGGCCGGGCTCGACGAAGTCACCTTCGTCGACGTCGATGCTGGCGACGCGCCCGGCGAGTTTGGTCGCCACATCCACTTCGGTGGCTTCGATGCGCCCGTTACCGCTGGCGAAATCCTCGCCCAGCCCCGCCGGGCGCAGTTGCCACCAGGCTGCGGCCGCCAGCAAGGCCAGGCTGGCGGCGATCAAATAGGGCAGGCGGCGTTTTGCGTTGGTCATCTCGGCTTCCCTGTAGCGCCCCATGGCTGGAGGCTTTCACGACATTTCCATTGTCTGCCAGATGCGCCTCAGGGGGCTTGATGCAGGTCAAGCGCGGGGGGCTGCCACAGGCACGTTCGGTTGCGACCCTCATGCTTGGCACGATACAGCGCCTGATCACCCTGGGCGAGCAGTTCGCCTGGCTGTTCGTCGCTCACTGGGTCGACCACCGTGATACCGATGCTCAGGGTCAGGTGGCCGAACGGGCTGGCCGGGTGATGGATATCCAGGCTGGCGATGGCTGCATGGACGCGCGCGGCGACCTGCTCGGCACCCTCCTGATTGGTGTTGGCGAGAATGATCGCGAACTCCTCGCCACCGTAGCGGCAGGCCGTATCGCCTTCGCGTTGCAGGCTGTCGCGCAGGGCTGCACTGACTCTGCGCAGGGCGTCGTCACCGGCGAGGTGGCCGAGTGCATCGTTGTAGGCCTTGAAGTGGTCGATATCCAGCATCAGCAGCGCCAGGGGCGCGTCGAGGCGTCGCAGGCGGCGCCATTCGGCCAGCAGTTGTTGGTCGAAGTAACGGCGGTTGTACAGCCCGGTCAGGCCGTCGAGCTGTGACAGGCGCTGCAGTTGCGCTTCCAGTTGCAGGCGCTCGCTGTTGTCGCGGGAAACGGCGATCAGGTATTCGCGGTCATGCAACTGCACCAGTTGGGTGTTGATTTCGGCAGGTTGGCGACTGCCGTCGCGGCGGATCAGCTCGCGCTGGAATATCCGCGAAAGGTTGTTGCGCTGCGCCTGGCGCGCCTGTTCCAGCCAGCGGTGGAAGCCTGGCAGGAGTTTCTCCGGATCATCGCGCAGCAACTCGGCGAACTGTTCAGGGCGATAGCCGAGCGTGGCGTAGGTGGCCTGATTCATGTGCAGCAGCTCGCGGGTGCCGCTGTCGAAGATGAACAGCCCGTCATGGCTGGAGTCGGTCAGGTCCAGCACCAGTTGCAGACGCTCGCGGTTCTCGCGCAGGCGCTGCTCGGTCTCTTCGCGGCGTTCGGCCTCCAGCTTGAAGCGGCGGTTGGCCAGTTGCAGGGCATGGGCACGACGGCTGTTCTCCAGCGCCAGGGCCAAGGCGGCGACCAGTAGCAGGCTGATTGCCAGGCTGGCGCCGAGCACCACGCCGGGCAAGGGCGACTCGAGCTGGTCGAGCAGTTGCTCGGTGGGGCTCAGGCGCAGACTGAAGTCCTGATTGTTGAGCAGACTCAGGCCCAGTTGCAGGCCGTGTCGCGCATCGGTGTCCGCTGCGCCATGACGGAACAGGCTGTGACTGTTCTCCAGCAGCTCGAGGTTGAAGGCTTCGCGATCGATCTGGGTGAGTAGCTGCAGCATCAGCGGTTCGACGCGAAATACGCCCTGCAGGAAACCGTCGAACACCTTGGTGCCGTCATGCTCGCGGTACAGCGGTGTGTAGAGGACGAAGCCGCGTCCACCCTGGACCAGATCGAAGCTGTTGGAGAAACGCTGTTCGCCGCTCTCACGAGCCTCCATCGCCAGTGGGTAATTGGGGTGCTCCGGGTCCAGGCGAAAATTCAGCGCCGCTTCGTTGCCGGCCACCGGTAGCAGCCAGCGCATGCGTAGATCGTCGCCGACCCACTGGATGGATTGATAGGCGGGAAAGCCTCGCAGTACGCGCTCCACCTCCTCACCCCAACTGGCCTGCGGCAGGCGGCCCAGGCTGTTCCACAAGCGGGCGATACGCTCGAGGCTGGCCACCTCCAGGTGCAGCGTGCTCTCCAGCTGACGCGCCAGGCTGCGTGCCTGGTAGCCGATACGCTCATCGACACGCTGTTGCTGTACGGCCTCGATCTGACGCCAAAGCAGAACGCTGGCGCCGCTCAGTACCAGTAACAGGAACGCCAGCGCAAGTCGCGCCGGCCAGGGGGAGGATGCCGGCATGGAAAAACTCCTAGGCTCTGTGTGGTGATAGCACAGTGCCGCATGCGACTCAACGCATGGCGAGAATTGCTGTCCATTCGGCATCGCTCACCGGCATCACCGACAGGCGACTGCCACGTTGTACCAACGCCAGGTCGGCCAGTAGCGGATTGTTCTTCAGGTGCTGCAGCGCCAGCACCTCGTCGAAGGCTTCGACGAACTCGACGTCCAGAGCGCTCCAGGGGTTCTTCTCGGTACTGGCCTTGGGGTCGTGATAGTGGCTTTGCGGATCGAGCGCGGTGGGGTCCGGGTAGATCTCGCCGGCAATACGTGCAATGCCGGCGATGCCGGGTTGCGGGCAGCTGGAGTGATAGAAGAAGAACAGATCGCCCGGCTTCATTGCGCGCATGAAGTTGCGCGCCTGGTAATTGCGTACGCCATCCCAGCGCGTTTTGCCCATTCGTTGCAGGTCGTGGATGGACAATTCATCGGGTTCGGACTTCATCAGCCAATAAGGCATGAACTTTGCTCCTGCAGGTCTGCCCGTAAGCGGACGCTCGTTTGAGGGATATCTCCGACGGCCGGTTGGCGCCGGAAATTGCACAGTGCTTGGCGCTGACGGACAATGCCCGGCTAACCGCTTGGCGCCGTCGTATTGCACACAACAATAACGCGCGACCAACGCGCGCATTGCCTTGAAGGGGGAGGCAATAGATGAAACGCAAGCCAGATCTTTTGTGGGTTCTCGTCGTACTGTTCAGCCTGGGCGTGGTTACCACGGGTTACACCCAGAGCCTTTGGGAGCGCCAGAGCGAAGCTCTGATCAATGTAACGCAGCAGCCCTGATTCGCGGACTGCCAGCGTAAGCGCCGCAGGGAACGCGGTGCCGCATCTTTCGATTCAATACCACGCCTTGTCCGTCACCGTTGCCTGCAAGGGCACGTCCCAGCTGGCCATTGCCAGTTCTTCCACGCGCTGACATTCATGCGCCAGGCCCAGTAGTGTCGGCATGTGCCAATTTTTGCGCATGCGCAGATAAGCCAGGCTGCGGTCGTAGAAGCCGCCGCCCATACCCAGGCGCCCGCCGCGATCATCGAAGCCCACCAGCGGTAGCAGCACCAGATCCAGTGCCCAGACCTTGCGTTGGCGCTTGGGCTGCGTGCGTGGTTCGAGGATGCGGAAGCGATTGCTCGCCAGTTTCTCGCGCTGGCTGACGCGCTGAAACACCATCTTGGTGCGCGGCCAGGCGCTGAGCACCGGCAGGTAGGTGTGTTTGCCGCGCTTCTGCGCAGCGGCCAGCAGTGGTCTTGGGTCGATTTCGCCATCGTTGGGCAGGTACAGGGCGATGTGCCGGGCGCGGCGAAACTGCGGGCTTTGTGCCAACTGACGATAGAGGTTACGCGCGGCAAGACGTTGCTGGCTGCGGCTGAGCGCGCGACGACGCTGGCGCAGCACGCGGCGCAGTTGCGGGCGACTGAGAGTGGCGGGCGTAGTCATGAAAGGAGGTTTGGACGAGGCGGGTAGCAGCGCTGAAGGTCACTGCTGGAAAAGATGACTTCCCGGCGTGCCGCTGTCGGTTTAGCCCTTGAACCCGAAAGTTCAAGGTGGAGGTTGCAGGAGGCGTTAAGGCTTTCCGTCAGGCGGACATGCACACCGGCCCCAACGTGCAACCCCCGTGGTTGTGCGTATCGGCTCAGGGACATCACCGACTGGCGCACACCCCAGGAAGTTGCGCCCAGTATACCCGAACAGAGGGTCTGCGGGGCGGCCTGCGACGAACTGGCAGGCATGGCGGTGCTCAGGAGCTCGGATCGTCGGCCAGTGCATGGTCGACACGATCGAGCAGATCGCGCACCTGCTGGCGTGTGGAATTGGCGTCCTGATCCAGGCGCTGCTGCTTGTGCAGCAGGTCGTGGGTGATGTTCAAGGCTGCCATCACGGCGACACGGTCGGCACCGATCACTTTGCCGCTGGTACGGATCTCGCGCATCTTGCCGTCCAGGTAGCGAGCCGCACTTTCCAGATTGGCGCGTTCGTCCTGCGGGCAGGCGATGCAATATTCTTTGTCCAGAATGTGGACGGTCACGGTATTCGACTGGGTCATGAGTCCTGCTCCAGGGCTTTAAGGCGCGAAATCATCGATTCGACCTTGTGCCGGGCCATTTCGTTCTTTTCGATCAGATGGGCGCGTTCCTCACGCCAGGCCTGTTCATTCGCCAGCAGGAGTCGGTTGTGAGCCTTTAGCTGCTCGACACGCTGGATCAGCAGTTCCAGCTTGGCGGTCAATGCGTGCAGATCGGCGTCTTCCATGGGCTCTCGCTATGGGAGGGAATGGCTGGACTATATAGGCCTGTCCCGGCTACGGGTCAAACCACGGATAGCAGTGGTGTGATGCAGATGACGGCATCACTCCGGCGGCCTCGGATGGTCTTGGCGCGTCTGCCGGTGCTAGGATACGAGGCCTCCATTCTAGAGATTGCGCCGCCTGGCGCCTAGCTATCTATGTCGATTCCAAGCTCTCCCTACGCCGCCTTCGCCGCTCTGCTCAATAGCGCCGGGCATTCCGTTTCCCCCGCCGAACTGCACGGTCTGCTGCTTGGTCGCAGCTGTGCTGGCGCTGGCTTCGACGCCGATGCCTGGCTGTTCGACGCGGCAGACCTGCTCGGCGGCGAGCCGCAGGACAGCGTGCGCCAGGCGCTGATCGGCCTGCAGGAAATGGTCAAGGGTGAGCTGTGCAGCGAAGACGTCACCGTGGTGCTGCTGTTGCCGGATGACGAAACCCCGCTGGCGCAGCGCGCGGTCGCTCTGGGTCAGTGGTGTCAGGGCTTCCTCGGTGGCTTCGGCCTGACCGCTCGCGACGGTGCACTGAGTGCCGAAGCCATGGAAGTGTTGCAGGATCTCTCCGCCATCGCCCAGGTGCAGAGTGCACTGGAAGAATCGGAGGATGGCGAGAGCGACTACATGGAGGTGATGGAGTACTTGCGTGTCGCGCCGCTGCTGCTGTTCACCGAGTGCGCCAAACCTGCGGCGCCTGCTGCCAAACCGTCCCTGCACTGATTTTTGCCGGAGTCTGCCGTGATCAGCATCCCCAAGTCCGAATATGCCCGTCGGCGCAAGGCGCTGATGGCGCAGATGGAACCCAACAGCATCGCCATCCTGCCTGCGGCGCCGGTGTATATCCGCAATCGTGACGTCGAGCACGTCTACCGCCAGGACAGCGACTTCCAGTACCTCACCGGTTTTCCCGAGCCGGAGGCGGTGATGGCGTTGATTCCCGGGCGCGAGCATGGCGAGTATGTGCTGTTCTGCCGCGAGCGTGACCCGGAGCGCGAATTGTGGGACGGCCTGCGCGCCGGCCAGGACGGTGCGATCAGTACATTCGGCGCCGATGACGCCTTCCCCATCGGCGATATCGACGACATCCTGCCGGGGCTGATCGAAGGCCGCGAGCGCGTCTACTACGCCATCGGTTGCAACCAGGAGTTCGATCATCGGCTGATGGAGTGGATCAACCACATCCGCGCCAAGGCCCGTCAGGGCGCCACGCCGCCGAGCGAGTTCGTCGCCCTCGATCACCTGTTGCACGACATGCGTCTGTACAAGTCGGCTGCCGAGGTGAAGGTGATGAAGGAGGCCGCCGAAATCAGTGCGCGTGCGCACGTGCGCGCGATGCAGGCCAGCCGCGCCGGTCTGTTCGAATACCACCTGGAAGCCGAGCTGGAGTACGAATTTCGCAAGGGCGGGGCGAAGATGCCGGCCTATGGCAGCATCGTCGCCGCGGGCAAAAATGCCTGCATCCTGCACTACCGTGAGAACGATGCAGCGCTCAAGGACGGCGACCTGGTACTGATCGACGCCGGCTGCGAGATCGACTGCTACGCCAGCGACATCACCCGCACCTTCCCGGTCAGCGGTAAGTTCTCGCCCGAGCAGAAGGCCATCTACGAACTGGTGCTCAAGGCCAACGAGGAGGCATTCAAGTTTATTGCTCCAGGCCGGCACTGGAACGAGGCCCATGAGGCCACCGTGCGGGTGATCACTGCCGGCCTGGTTGATCTGGGTCTGCTCGAGGGTGATGTTGACGAGCTGATCGCCAGCGAAGCCTACAAGCCTTTCTATATGCACCGCGCCGGCCACTGGCTGGGCATGGATGTGCATGACGTCGGCGATTACAAGGTCGGCGGGCAGTGGCGCGTGCTGGAGGTCGGCATGGCGATGACCGTCGAGCCAGGCATCTATATCGCCCCTGACAACGACAAGGTTGCCAAGAAATGGCGCGGCATCGGCGTGCGCATCGAGGACGACGTGGTCGTGACCAAGAAGGGCTGCGAGATTCTCACCAACGGTGTGCCCAAGACCGTTGCCGAGATCGAGGCGCTGATGGCGGCCGCGCGTAGCGAGGCGGCCTGAGCCCATGTCACGCGTACAGTTGGCGATCATCGGTGGCGGTCTGGTCGGTGCGAGCCTGGCGCTGGCGCTGCAGGACACCGCGCGTCAGCGTGGCTGGCGCATCGCCCTGATCGAACCCTTTGCCCCGGGCAGCGAATACCAGCCCAGCTATGACGCGCGCTCTACCGCGCTATCCTATGGCAGCCGGTTGATCTACGAGCGCCTGGGCCTGTGGCAGAGCATTGCCCAGCGGGCTGAGCCGATTCAACAGATTCATGTTTCCGACCGCGGCCGCTTCGGCGCCACGCGCCTGCAGGCCATCGAGGAAGGCGTGCCGGCGCTCGGTTACGTAGCTGAGAACGCCTGGCTCGGCCATTGTCTGTGGCAGGCGCTGGATCAGGATGTGATCGAGTGGCGTTGCCCGGCCGAAGTGGTCGGCATGCAGCGGCTCGACGACGGCTATCGCCTGACCCTGAACGACGAAACCTGCCTCGACTGCGACCTGGCGATTCTCGCTGATGGTGGGCGTTCCGGCCTGCGTGAGCAGCTTGGTATCGGCGTCAGCAGCAAGCCTTATGGGCAGAGTGCGCTGATTGCCAACGTCAGCCCGCTGGAGGCGCACCGTGGCCAGGCCTTCGAGCGCTTCACCGATGACGGCCCGATGGCGCTGCTGCCCTTGAGCGATAACCGCTGCGCACTGGTCTGGACGCGCGCAGCGGCTGACGCCGAACGTCTGTTGCGCGCCAGCGAGTCGAGTTTTCTCAGCGAGTTGCAGCAGGCCTTCGGTTATCGCCTGGGCGCCTTGCGCCAGGTGGGTGCGCGGCATCTCTATCCGCTGAGCCTGGTCGAGGCGCAGGAGCAGGTGCGTCCGCATCTGGTGGTGCTGGGCAACGCCGCGCACAGCCTGCACCCCATCGCCGGCCAGGGCTACAACCTGTCGCTGCGCGATACTCTGGCGCTGGCCGAGGTGCTTATCGATAGCGAGGCAAGACTGGGCGATTTCGCCACCCTGCAGCGTTACCAGCAAAGGCAACAGCTCGATCAGCAAATGACCGTCGGCTTCTCCGACCAGGTGACGCGCCTGTTCAGCAACGCGCAGCCGCTGCTGACTGCCGGGCGCAACCTGGGTTTGCTCGGCCTCGACCTGCTGCCGCCGGCCAAACGCTGGTTCGCCCGTCAGGCCATGGGCATGGGAACCCGCAATCTATGATCAGCTCCATAGGGTGCGCTGTGCGCACCAATAGGGAGTCATGATGCGCACAGCGCAACCTGGGGTTTAAGGAGTGATATGCGAGCGGATCTGATCATCGTCGGCGCCGGTATGGTTGGCAGTACCCTGGCCTTGGCGCTGGAGCACAGCGGTCTGGACATCCTGATCGTCGACGGCAGCCCGCTGAGCGTGGCGCCGTTCGATGCCCAGGCGCCGTTCGAGCCACGTGTCAGCGCGCTGTCGATGGCCAGCCAACGCATTCTCGAACGCCTGGGCGCCTGGCAGGGCATCGCCGCTCGGCGTGCCTGCCCCTACGGCGAGATGCGCGTGTGGGATGGCTCCGGCACCGGCAGCATCCACTTCGCTGCGGCCAGCGTGCATGCCGAGACGCTTGGCCATATCGTCGAGAATCGCGTGGTGCAGGATGCCCTGCTCGAAAGGCTGCACGACAGCCAGATCGGCCTGCTGCCTGGCGCGCGCCTGGAGCAGCTGCGCCGCTCCGGCGACGACTGGTTGCTGACGTTTACCGATGGTCGCCAACTGCGCGCACCGCTGCTGGTCGCGGCCGACGGCGCCAACTCCGCGGTACGCCGCCTGGCCGGCTGCGCTACGCGCGAATGGGATTATCTGCACCATGCCATCGTCACCAGCGTGCGTTGCGAGAAGCCGCACCAGGCCACTGCCTGGCAACGCTTTACCGACGATGGTCCACTGGCCTTCCTGCCGCTGGCAGGGCTTGCCGGCGAGCATTGGTGCTCGATCGTCTGGTCGACCGTGCCGGTCGAAGCCGAGCGCTTGATGGCGCTGGACGACGAGGCCTTCTGCATCGAGCTGAGCAAGGCCTTCGAATCGCGCCTGGGCAAGGTGCTGCACGCCGACCGCCGTCTGTGCATCCCGCTGCGCCAGCGTCATGCCAAGCGTTATGTCGAGCCTGGGCTGGCGCTGATTGGCGATGCTGCGCACACCATCCATCCGCTGGCGGGGCAGGGCGTCAACCTGGGTTTCCTCGACGCCGCCGTGCTGGCCGAGGTGCTGCTGCATGCCGCTGAACGCGGTGAGCGCCTCAGTGATGAGCGCGTGCTGAGCCGTTTCGAGCGTCGGCGCATGCCGCACAACCTGGCGATGATGGCGGCGATGGAGGGCTTCCAGCGTTTGTTCCAGGCCGACCCGCTGCCGCTGCGCCTGCTGCGCAACGTCGGCCTCGATCTGGTCGACGGCCAGGCCGAGGCCAAGGCGCTGTTCGTGCGTCAGGCGCTTGGGCTGGCAGGGGATCTGCCGGAGCTGGCGCGAGCCTGAACTGACGCAACTTGTAATAACTGCTGCGTGTCGTCTCGCTATTTACGTTGAGAAGGCAAATAACATTCACTACTATTCAGCCACTTTGCTCACCCACAAGAGGCTGGTCCCATGAAGGCTCGCAACGCGCTTCTCGCTGCATTCACTCTCAGCACCCTGGCAACCGCCGTTCAGGCTGCTGATGAGGTGGTGGTCTACTCCGCCCGTATCGACGAGCTGATCAAGCCGGTATTCGATCTCTACACCGAGAAGACCGGGGTCAAGGTGAAGTTCATCACCGACAAGGAAGCCCCGCTGATCGCCCGTCTCAAGGCCGAAGGTGCCAACACCCCGGCTGACCTGCTGATTACCGTCGACGCTGGCAACCTCTGGCAGGCCGAGCAGGAAGGCGTGCTGCAGCCGACCAAGTCCGACGTGATCGACGCCAACATCCCCGCCCAGTACCGTTCCAGCACCGACAGCTGGACTGGCCTGTCGCTGCGCGCGCGGACCATTTTCTACTCCACCGAGCGCGTCAAGCCGGAAGAGTTGTCCACCTACGAAGCCCTGGCTGACAAGAACTGGGAAGGCCGCCTGTGCCTGCGCACCAGCAAGAAGGTCTACAACCAGTCGCTGACCGCCACCCTGATCGAAACCCATGGCGCCGAGAAGACCGAGGAGATCGTCAAGGGTTGGGTCAACAACCTGGCCACCGACGTATTCCCGGATGACACCGCGCTGCTGCAGGCCATCGACGCCGGCCAGTGCGACGTGGGCATCACCAACACCTACTATTACGGCCGTCTGCACAAGCAGCAGCCGGATCTGAAGGTCAAACCCTTCTGGCCGAACCAGGACGACCGTGGCGTGCACGTCAACCTGGCCGGTGCCGGTGTGACCAAGCATGCACCGCATGCCGAGCAGGCCAAGAAGCTGCTGGAGTGGATGACCACCCCGGAGGCACAGAGCATCTTCGCTGGCGTCAACCAGGAGTTCCCGGCCAACCCGGCGGTCGCACCGTCCGATGAAGTGGCTGCCTGGGGCAGCTTCAAGGCTGACTCGATCGCTACCGAAGTGGCGGGCAAGCGTCAGGCTGAAGCGACCATGCTGATGGATCGCGCCGGCTGGCAGTAATGGGGATCGTGCCCACGCTCCGGCGTGGGTACGTCGCCAGTGGCGCTCCGCGTCACGCCTGTTGGCCTCTGACGCTGGAGCGTCGAGCGCTGCATTCCCACGCGGAGCGCGGGAACGATCATCGACGAGCACAGCGCTGCCGTTATACTGCGACGCCCCGCCTAGCCGGGGCGTCGTCATTTGCGTAGTCGAGGAATCCGCGTGCCGCATCCCGTCCAGCGTCGCTGGTACCCCATCGTCCTTGCCGTCGCCGTTCTGGTGCTGATGCCGTTGTCGGTATTGCTGCTGAGCTGGCATGAGGTGGATCAGCAGATCTGGGCGCACCTGTGGCAGACACAGATGGCGCGGCTGATTGGCAACACGCTGACGCTGGTGATTGGCGTCGGTGTGGGCGTGACACTGCTGGGCGTCAGTCTGGCCTGGCTCACCAGCCTTTGCGAGTTCCCGGGTCGGCGCTGGCTGGACTGGGCGCTGATGCTGCCCTTCGCCATTCCCGCCTATGTCCTGGCCTTCGTCTTCGTCGGCCTGCTGGATTTCGCCGGCCCGGTGCAGACGCTGCTGCGCGAATGGTTCGGCAGCGGCTTGCGCTTGCCGCGGGTGCGCTCCACCGGTGGTGTGATCATCGTGCTGGTGCTGGTTTTCTACCCCTACGTCTACCTGCTCGCCCGTGGCGCGTTCCTGGCCCAGGGCAAGGGCCTGATGGAGGCGGCGCGGGTGCTCGGGCAGAGCCCCTGGCAGGCGTTCTGGCGGGTGGCGCTGCCGATGGCGCGGCCGGCCATTGGCGCCGGTCTGGCCCTGGCGATCATGGAAACCCTGGCCGATTTCGGTGCGGTGTCGGTGTTCAACTTCGACACCTTCACCACGGCGATCTACAAGACCTGGTACAGCTTCTACAGCCTGACCAGTGCCACCCAGCTGGCCAGCCTGCTGCTGCTGGCGGTGGCGCTGGTGCTCTATGGCGAGCGCCGTGCGCGTGGCGCCGCGCGGCCAGCCAACGAACGGCCACGCGGCAAGGCGCTGTACCACCTGCATGGCTGGAAGGCCTTTGCCGCCAGCGCCTGGTGCGGCCTGGTGTTCGCCTGTGCCTTCGTCATCCCGATGCTGCAACTGCTGGCCTGGTTCTCGCAGCGCGGCCGCTTCGACCTCGATGAGCGCTACGCCGGGCTGATTCTGCATACCCTTTATCTGGGCGGCATGGCGGCGCTGATCACGGTGAGCGTGGCCATGCTGCTGGCCTTTGCCCGGCGTCAGGCGCCGAATCGCGGCGTGCGTTTCGGTGTGGCGTTGGGCAATCTCGGCTATGCCTTGCCGGGGTCGGTGCTGGCGGTGGCGATCATGCTGGCCTTCAGTTTCCTTGATCGTGAACTGGTGATTCCGCTATCCACGGCACTGGGCGGTGCCGGCAAGCCGTTATTGCTGGGTAGCCTGGCGGCGCTGCTGGTGGCCTACCTGATTCGCTTCATGGCGGTGGCCTTCGGGCCGCTGGAAACCAGCCTGGCGCGTATTCGTCCTTCCCTGCCGGAGGCTTCGCGCAGCCTGGGCGTCGGCAGCTTCGGGCTGTTCTTCAGGGTCTATCTGCCGCTGCTGCTGCCGGGCACCCTGTCGGCTGCGCTGCTGGTATTCGTCGATGTGCTCAAGGAAATGCCGGCAACCCTGCTGATGCGCCCGTTCGGCTGGGACACCCTGTCGGTGCGGGTGTTCGAAATGACCAGCGAAGGCGAATGGGCGCGCGCCTCGCTGCCGGCGCTGACCCTGGTGCTGGTCGGCCTTTTGCCGGTGATCCTGCTGATCCGCCGTTCGGCTCGCGGTTTCGGTTGATCAAGACAACGATGTAGGGCGGGTGCAACCCGCCAGTGTCGGGGCATGGCGGGTTGCACCCGCCCTATGACCTGAAGTCAGGATGACCCCCTGGACGCATGCGGCTACAATGCGCGCCATTCGCGAGCCGGGGTAACCCGGCGGACGTGCCGAGAAGCGTAAGCGAGGCCGCCAGTGCAAGGCGCAGGCAGGTGAAAAAGCGGAGTGTGCTTTTGCACATGAGCATTTTGAGCCTGGCTGCAACGCAGCAATGGCAACGCAGCTAGCTTCTCGGGGGTCTGAATCGCTTCGCCAAGCCCGGAAGGAGATAACCCATGGGACAGCGCACCCCCCTCTATGACCTGCACCTGGCACTGGGGGCCAAGATGGTGGATTTCGGCGGCTGGGACATGCCGCTGCACTACGGTTCGCAAGTGGAGGAGCATCATCAGGTGCGCCGCGAGTGCGGCGTGTTCGATGTCTCGCACATGTGCGTGGTGGATGTGAGCGGCAGTCAGGCGAAGGCCTTCCTGCAGCGCCTGCTGGCCAACGACGTGGCCCGCCTGGAGAACCCCGGCAAGGCGCTGTACAGCGCCATGCTCAATGAGCAGGGCGGGGTGATCGATGACCTGATCGTCTACCTCACCGAAGGCGGCTACCGTCTGGTGGTCAACGCTGGCACCCGTGACAAGGACCTGGCATGGATGCATGCGCAAGCGGGTGACTTCGACGTGCAACTGCGCGAGCGTCGCGATCTGGCCATGCTCGCCATTCAGGGGCCGAAGGCGCGCGCACGCGTTTCCGAACTGCTGAGCCAGGCACGTGCCGCACTGATCCACGAGCTCAAGCCATTCCAGGGCCTGCCCGAGGGGGACTGGTTCATCGCGCGTACCGGTTATACCGGCGAAGATGGTCTGGAAATCGTGCTGCCGGTGACCGAGGTGGTGTCCTTCCTCAACGACCTGGTCGGTGCTGGTATTTCGCCCATCGGCCTTGGCGCACGTGACACCCTGCGCCTCGAGGCGGGTATGAACCTCTACGGCCAGGACATGGATGAACAGGTCAGCCCGCTGGCCGCCAATATGGCCTGGACCATCGCCTGGGAGCCAGCCGGGCGCGACTTCATCGGGCGCACGGCGCTGCAGGCGCAGCGTGCTGTCGGCTGCCCGAGCAAGCTCGTTGGCCTGGTGCTGGAGGAGCGTGGCGTGCTGCGCGCGCACCAGGTGGTGCGCGTTGATGGCATTGGTGATGGCGAGATCACCAGTGGCAGCTTCTCGCCTACGCTGAACAAATCCATCGCGCTGGCGCGGGTACCGGCCGTGACCGGGGATCGTGCCGAGGTGGAGATCCGCGGCAAGTGGTACCCGGTGCGTGTGGTCAGGCCGGGCTTTGTGCGCAACGGTAAAACCCTTATCTGAATCATCAGGTCGCGGTGCTGGCTTCCCCTGGCGCCGCGGCCTGCTAAATTGTCCTGACGGCCCACTTGCCGTCATCGCTTACGAGGAAAGACACATGAGCAATATCCCCGCCGATCTGCGTTATGCCGCCAGCCACGAGTGGGCGCGCCTGGAGGCTGACGGCAGTGTGACCGTGGGCATCTCCGACCACGCCCAGGAAGCCCTTGGTGACGTGGTGTTCATCGAGCTGCCGGAAGTTGGCAAGCAGCTGAACGCTGGCCAGGAAGCTGGCGTGGTGGAGTCGGTCAAGGCTGCTTCCGACATCTACGCACCGGTTGGCGGCGAAGTGATCGCCATCAACGAGGCACTGGCCGACAGCCCGGAAAGCGTTAACAGCGATCCGTACGGCAGCTGGTTCTTCAAGCTCAAGCCAAGCGATGCCAGCGAGCTGGACAAGCTGCTGGACGCTGCCGCCTATCAGGCTGCCGCTGACGCCGACGCCTGATTCATCTGGCTTCGACCCGGAACCTGCTACGGCGGGTTTCTGCGTTTATGGGCTCCGCTAATGAATTCGCTTGTAGGGCGTCAGTGGTAGCCCGGATGTAATCCGGGGAGTGACGATACCCCTTGTGGGAGGCGCTTCAGCGGCGAGCTCTTGTCGCGGCTAAAGCCCCTCCCACGATTTGTGCTGTGCATGCATCGGTTGATGCAGGTAGGCGCGCTCTTGTAAGGCCCGTTCAATTCCCTCTTTAACCGCTGGTCGGTTGGGCTAACATTTGTTCGAAATACAATATATAAAAATACATATTGTATTAGGTGAAGGTGTTCCATGACTGAGCCCATCGATATCCAGCAGCTGCGCGCCAATGCCGACGCCGCCGGGCAACTGCTCAAGGCGTTGGCCAATCCTGATCGCCTGTTGCTGCTCTGCCAGCTGTCGCAAGGCGAGCGCAACGTCAGCGAGCTGGAGGCGCTGCTTGGTATCCAGCAGCCGACGCTGTCCCAGCAACTGGCGGTGTTGCGCCGCGAGGGGTTGGTGGCAACCCGTCGTGACGGTAAGCAGATCTTCTATCGCATCAGCAGCCCGGCTGCGCTGGCGGTGATCGAGACGCTTTACCGCCTGTTCTGCGAGGGCCGGCAATGAACATCGACTGGGCCGGCTTCACCCCCTGGAGCGCCCTGGCTGGAGGCGCGCTGATCGGTCTGGCCGCCGCCATCTTTGCCCTGGCCAATGGCCGCGTGGCCGGTATCAGCGGTCTGCTCGGCAGCCTTCTGCAGCCAGGCGCAGAAGGGCGCGGCGAGAAGGCATTGTTCCTCCTCGGCCTGCTGTTGGCGCCGCTGCTGTGGGGGCTGTTCTGCGCCTTGCCAGCGATCAGCTTCGATGGCGGCGCGCTGTCACTGATTGGCGCCGGTTTGCTGGTGGGCATCGGCACGCGCTACGGCTCCGGCTGCACCAGCGGCCATGGCGTATGTGGCATCTCGCGCCTGTCGCCGCGCTCCATGCTGGCCACCCTGTGCTTCATGGCCACGGGTTTCGTCACGGCCTTTGTCCTGCGTCATCTGTTGGGGAGCTGAACATGGCCAGACTGAGTGCATTCGTGGCCGGTCTGCTGTTCGGCCTTGGCCTGCTGCTGGCCGGTATGGCTGACCCGGTCAAGGTGCTGGCCTTTCTCGATCTGGCCGGTAACTGGGACCCGTCTCTCGCCCTGGTGATGGTGGGTGCCATCTGCGTGGCGGCGTTGCCGTTGAATCTGGCGCAACGGCGCACCAAGGCACTGCTCGGCGGCGCCATGCAGTTGCCGACGCGTCGTGACCTCGATGCTCGCCTGATTGGTGGCAGCCTGCTGTTCGGCGTCGGTTGGGGGATCGCTGGCATCTGTCCGGGGCCGGCCATTGCCATCCTGCTGACCGGGCACTGGCAGGCCCTGCTGTTCGTCGTGGCGATGCTCGCCGGCATGCTGATCTTTACTGCGCTGGAAGGCTGGCGCGGACGTTGACCTGGAGAACCTCGATGAAAGCCAATGTTGGAACGCTCGAGCGCAGTCTGCGCATCGCCGCAGGTCTGATTCTTATCGCGCTGAGTCTTGCCGGTGTCATCGGCCTGTGGGGTTGGATCGGTGTGGTGCCACTGGCGACCGGCATCTTGCGTTTCTGCCCGGCGTATCCATTGCTGGGTATCAACACCTGCAAAATGAAATGAAACATATCTACTGAGGCGAGATGCGCATGCGACTTGATGCAGATCAAGTCGCCCCAAGTGTGCGCTGGGCATGGTCGAGACATAACCAGAACAGCCAATATCTGAGGAGATACACACATGCGCACTCTGACCCTGCTGGCCGGGTTGTGCCTGGGCGCCAGCGCCTGGGCCAATGTACCGGCCAACGAACCCGTCGAGCCTATCGCAGCGGCCGAGATCATCGATCCGGCCAAGGTGGAGCTGGGCAAGCAGCTGTTCTTCGACCCGCGCCTGTCGCGCTCGGGGTTCATTTCCTGCAACTCCTGCCACAACCTGTCGATGGGTGGCAGTGACAACCTGCCCAGCTCCATCGGTCACAACTGGCAGCAAGGGCCGATCAATTCGCCCACGGTGCTCAATTCCAGCCTCAACCTCGCGCAGTTCTGGGATGGCCGCGCCGCCGATCTCAAGGAACAGGCTGCCGGCCCCATCGCCAACCCTATGGAGATGGCCTTCACCCACATTCTCGCCATCGACGTGCTGCGCTCGATCCCGCAGTACCGCGAGTCGTTCAAGGCCGTGTACAAGACCGACGAGATCACCCTGGATGAAGTGACCGACGCCATCGCCGAGTTCGAGAAAACCCTGGTCACGCCCAATTCGCGCTTCGACCTATGGCTTAAGGGCGACCAGCAGGCCATCACCCAGGCCGAACGGGAGGGCTACGAGCTGTTCAAGTCCATCGGCTGCGTCGCCTGTCACAACGGTCCGGCGTTGGGTGGCAACTCGTTCCAGAAGATGGGGCTGGTCGAACCCTACGAAACCAGCAATCCGGCCGAGGGAGTGGCTGGCCTGACCGGCAAGGACGCCGACCGCTTCAAGTTCAAGGTGCCGACCCTGCGCAACGTCGAACTGACCTATCCCTACTTCCACGACGGCGCCTACTGGAAGCTGGAGGAGTCGGTGGACATCATGGCGCGCTTGCAGCTCGGCCGGCAGTTGAGCGAAGGTGAGATCGGTAAGATCACCGCCTTTCTCAAGACCCTGACCGGCGAGCAGCCGAGCTTCGCCCTGCCGATCCTGCCGCCGTCGAACAACGATACGCCGCGGCCGCAGCCGTTCGAGTGAGTTGGCGCTAACGAAAACGCCCGGCATGTGCCGGGCGTTCATAGATGTAGGGCGGTTGAAACCCGCCAGCAGCGGTGCGGGTTACACCCGCCCTACATGGTTCAGCGCCCTTGCGGCGCCGGCTGCTGCTGGGTGATGCAGTGGATATTGCCACCACCGAGCAGAATCTCGCGGCCCGGCACCATCACCACGCGATGCTCGGGGAAGATGCGCTGCAGAATCGCGCGGGCCTCTTCGTCCTTCGGGTCATCGAAGCTCGGCGCGACGATGCCGCCGTTGACGATAAGGAAGTTGACGTAGGAGCCGGCCAGGCGAACCTCCGGGCTGCGCTCCTGGCTGCCATCGACGATATCGACGCCCGTGCACTCTTCGGCCGTGGCGTGGATCGGGCCGGGAATCGGCATCTTGTGCACGGTCAGTTGGCGGCCCTTGGCGTCGCGAGCGCTTTCCAGCACGCGCATGGCGGCCTGGCAGCGCGGGTAGTTGGGATCATTCGCATCGTCGGTCCAGGCCAGCAGCACCTCGCCTGGGCGCACGTAGCAGCAGAAGTTGTCGACGTGGCCGTCGGTTTCGTCGTTGTACAGGCCGTCCGGCAGCCAGATCACCGTGTCGATGGCCAGGTGCTCGTGCAGCACGGCCTCGATCTCTTCGCGCGACAGGTGCGGGTTGCGGTTCTTGTTCAGCAGGCACTCTTCGGTGGTGATCAAGGTGCCTTCGCCATCGACATGGATCGAGCCACCCTCGAGCACGAAACCTTCGGTGCGATAACGCTTGCAGCCTTCGATCTCGAGAATCTTGCGCGCCACCTGGTCGTCACGCAGCCAGGGCCAGTACAGGCCGCCGTCGAAGCCGCCCCAGGCGTTGAACGCCCAGTCCACGCCGCGCACTTCGCCGCTGGCGTTGGTGACGAAGGTCGGGCCGGTGTCGCGCACCCAGGCGTCGTCGGTGGTGATTTCCACCAGACGGATGTTGGCGTCATCCAGGCGCGCGCGTGCGTTTTCGTACTGCGCCGCGGATACGCATGCGGTCACCGGTTCGAACTGGGCGATGGCCTTGGCCACGGCGGTGAAGGCCGCCTGCGCCGGCTTGCCGCCGTTGCGCCAGTTGTCCGGGCGCTCGGGCCAGACCATCCAGGTCTGGCTGTGCGGTGCCCACTCGGCGGGCATGTGGAAACCATCGGCGCGTGGCGTGGTGTTCAGCGTGGTCATGTTTCACCTGTAGCCCGGATGCAATCCGGGGAGTCGTGAGAAAAAGCCCCGGATTGCATCCGGGCTACGTTCATTCGGATGGGCTTTCACCATCGAGCGTGGAAAGCGGCCAGTATAGGTTCGGCCGTCGGTCGCGGAACACACCCCAGGCGGTGCGCACCTTCTCCAGCTCGGTCAGATCGAAGCTGTGCACCAGCACGCCTTCCTCGGTCTGGTTCAGCTCCTCGACCTTCTCGCCGAACTGGTTGGCAATGAACGAGCTGCCGTAGAAGGTGATGTCGTAGCCATCCTGTTCTTCGCGGCCGATGCGGTTGCTGGCCACCAACGGCATCAGGTTGGCGCCGGCATGGCCCTGCTGCACACGCTGCCAGTGATCGCGCGAGCTGATGTTGGCATCGTGCGGTTCGCTGCCGATGGCGGTCGGGTAGAAGAGGATTTCCGCGCCCATCAACGCCATGCTGCGCGCGCACTCGGGGAACCACTGATCCCAGCAGATGCCGACACCGATGCGGGCATAAGCGGTGTCCCAGACCTTGAAGCCGGTATCGCCCGGATTGAAGTAGTACTTCTCGTGGTAGCCGGGGCCGTCCGGGATATGGCTTTTCCGATAAATACCGAGATTGCTGCCGTCGGCATCGATGATGGCGATGCTGTTGAAGCGCGCGCGGCCGGCGCGCTCGAAGAAGCTGATCGGCAGCACCACCTGCAGCTCGGCAGCGACCTTCTGGAAGTGCTGGATGGCCGGATTTTCCGCCACCGTGGTGGCCAGCTGGGTGTAGTCGGCGTTCGGTTTCTGGCAGAAGTAGGGCGCCTCGAACAGCTCCTGGATCAGGATGATCTGGGCGCCCTGGGCTGCCGCCTGGCGTACCAGCTTCTCGGCGTTGGCGATGTTCGCGGGGGTATCCCAGGAGCAGGCCATCTGGGTCGCGGCGACGGTAACGATACGGGACATGAAGCACCTCTTGGCTCGTTCGCAGGCCGCTCCGGCGGCCCATTCAGAGTGCCGTGGCTGAACATCGACCAGGGCGGGATGTTCGATTTATATCCGATAAATATCGACATTAGAAGGTGCTTTGGTCGATTTGGCGAAATTAATGCGATTTTTATCGAATTAAATCCATGTGCGACGCAGCGGCTCCGTGTGCGCCAATCAAGTATGGGGCGAGAAATTGGGGGCTTGGCTTCGGTGGCCTGGTGATCTCTACGCGGGGCTTACGCCAGCGGCGCAGGTCTCTTTGGCAGCGCGGCCGGCAGGTACAGGCCCAGGTAGGCGTCGAATACGCGCATGCCTTCCTCGGCCAGGCGTGGTGTGATTTCGCCATGCAGTTGCACGGAGCGTGCGTAGACGCGATCACCCAGCTCCATGGCCAGGGCGAATACATCGATATCCGTCGGTAATCGCGGCAGGGGGAAGTGGCGCTCGAACAATGCTTGCATCAGGCGGCTCAGTTCGATGTCGTGCTGGTGGTCCGCTTGAGTGACTTCGGCCAGGCCGTGCTGGGCGAGGATCAACTGGCGCGCCGCGGCGTCGCGCGCGTAGATGCCCAGCATGCGTTGTTCGACGATACGCGACAGGTCATGCCAGGTGTTCAGGCTGGCATGCTCGACGGGTTCCTGCAGGCAGGCGCGAAAGGCTGCGTGCACGTCCGCGGTCAGCCCTTCGAGCAGGGCCGGTACGCTGGCGAAGAAGTGGTAGACCGAGGAGGGTGGAATCTTCGCGTGCTCGGCCACCGTGTAGATCGACAGATTGGCCACGCCTTGCTCGGCCAGCAGTTCGCGTGCTGCAGCGAGAATCACGGCAATACGTGCCTGGCTGCTGGCGCGCGGTTTGCGGGTGCTGGCGGGGCGCGACATGGTGAGCTCCTCGGTGGGCGAGGTGCTATTGGACGTCAGGCGGTATTGGCGAGGCAAGCCTCGCCACTCGCTCAGCTGCCGTCGCGAAAGCGCTGCCAGACGTTGTTGCGTACCTGGGCATGTTTCTCCGAGAGAATCTCCAGTGGATACAGGCGGCGCTTGGTGTCCTGATCCGGATACAGGCCGGGCTGCTGCAGCAGGGCGCTGTCGATGAACTGTGCAGAGCTGGCATTGCCGTTGGGGTAGAGCGTCTCGGCGGTGATCTGGGCGATCACCTGCGGCTGCATCAGGTAGTCGATGAAGCGGTGAGAGAGATCGGGGCGGCTGGCGTTGGCGGGAATCACCAGGTTGTCGACGAACAGTACCGAGCCCTCGTCCGGTACCACGAAGCGCACTGGCTGGCCGGCCTGGGCTGCGGCCAGGGCATCGCCGACCCAGGCCATGGCCAGGCACAGGTCGCCGCTGTTGAGATCTTCGATATAGCGTTCGCTGTCGACGTAGCGCAGGTTCGGGCGCAGGGCGTCGAGTATCTCTCCGGCGCGCTCGACGCGGCTCGGGGCGCTGCGTGCCAGGCTGCGGCCCTGGTAGTTGAGCAGCAGCGACAGGGTTTCATCCGGCGCATCCAGCACACTGATGCCGCAACTGGCCAGGCGCTTGCTCTGTTCGACGTCGAACAGCAGGCTCCAGCTGTCCGGCAGGGGGCCACCATAGGCGGCCTCGGCTCGTGGGGTATTGATTGCCAGGCCAACCGCGCCCCACAGGTAGGGGACGGCGTGCTGGTTCTGCGGGTCGACCGCAGCCAGCTTGCTCAGCAGTTGCTTGTCCAGGTGCGTGCGGTTGGGCAGCAGGTTGAAATCCAGCGGGCGAATGCGGCCGCTGGCGATCAGCCCTGGCAGGTCGTTGTGCGAGGGCACGGCGATGTCGATGGGCTGACCGCTTTCCAGCGCTTGCGCCAACTCCTCGGCGCTGGCGAAGGTGTGGTACTCGACTTCGATGCCGGTGTCGCGGGTGAAGTTCTCCAGCACCTGCGGCGCGATGTAATCGTTCCAGTTGTAGACACGGATGCTGTCGGCGGCCTGAGCCAGGCCGCAGCTCAGGCCTAGCAGGATGGCGGCAAGAGCGCGTTGCATGAGTAACTCCCCGATTGATCAAAGCAACAGTATCCGACGGTCTTGTTCGCCGGGGTTTGATGCATGTCAGCGCAGTCGCCGTACGGCGAACCGCTGGCCCTGGTGCGGAGCGCCAGAGCAGGCAGTAGTTAGCAGGCAAAAAGAAGCCGGCTCTGTCAGGCCGTGTGAAAACTACTGCGCTCGGCCATGCTGCGTTAAAAACAGGCTCAGAATGCTCATTTACCACTTGTAAACTGCGCTTCTTCGCCTGTTTTTGCCTTGCCTGACCTTCGCTCGCTACGTTTTTACACGGCCTTCTGCGGCCGGCTTTCTCGGTGTTACACGGTGTGCAGGTACCAGTTGTATTCGAGGTCGGAGATGGTGGTCTCGAACTCCTGCAGCTCGGCTTCCTTGCACGCGACGAAGATGTCGATGTACTTCGGATCGATGTACTTGTTCAGCACTTCGCTGTCGTCCAGCTCGCGCAGCGCGTCGCGCAGGTTGTTTGGCAGGCTCTGCTCGAGTTGCTCGTAGGAGTTGCCTTCGATCGGCTCGCCCGGGTCGATCTGGTTGGTCAGACCGTGGTGGATGCCGGCGAGGATCGACGCCAGCATCAGGTAGGGATTGGCGTCGGCGCCGGCCACCCGGTGTTCGATGCGCACGGCGTCGGCGCTGCCGGTGGGCACGCGCACGGCCACGGTGCGGTTGTCCAGCGCCCAGCTCGGCGCGTTGGGCACGTAGAACTGCGCGCCGAAGCGGCGGTAGGAGTTCACGTTGGGGCAGAGGAAGGCCATGCTCGCGGCCATGGTGTCGAGGATGCCGCCGATGGCGTGGCGCAGCGGCTGGTTCTCCAGCGGGTTGTCGGCGGCGAAGATGTTCTTGCCGGTCTTCTTGTCCAGCAGCGAGATGTGCACATGCAGGCCATTGCCGGCCTGGCCCGGATAGGGCTTGGCCATGAAGGTGGAATCCATTTCATGGTCGTAGGCGATGTTCTTGATCAGGCGCTTGAGCAGCAGGGCGTAGTCGCAGGCCTTGATGGCGTCTTCGACGTGATGCAGGTTGACCTCGAACTGCGCCGGGGCGCTTTCCTTGACGATGGCGTCGGCCGGGATGTCCTGCTCCTTGGCCGCTTCGAGCATGTCCTGCAGGCAATCGACGTACTCGTCGAGGTCGTCGATCAGGTACACCTGGGTCGAATGCGGGCGCTTGCCGGAGATCGGCGAGCGCGGCGGCTGCGGCCGGCCGTTCACGTTCTCCTGGTCGATCAGGTAGAACTCCAGCTCGAAGGCGGCGCAGATCTTCAGGCCCATGTCGTCGAACTTCTGCACCACCTGGCGCAGCACTTCGCGCGGGTCGGCGAAGAAGGGGGTGCCATCCAGTTCGTGCATGGTCATCAGCAGCTGCGCGGTGGGGCGCTTCTGCCAGGGTTCGTTGCACAGGGTATTGGGGATGGGGAAGCAGATACGGTCGGCGTCACCGATATCCAGGCCAAGGCCGGTGCTCTCGACGGTGGAGCCATTGATGTCGAGGGCGAAGAGCGAGGCCGGCAGGTTGATGCCTTTCTCGTACACCTTGTGCAGAGCGTTTCGATCGATGCGCTTGCCGCGCACCACGCCATTCATATCTGCAATAAGAAGGTCGACGAACTGGACCTCGGGATGTTCCTTGAGGAACGCGTTCGCTTCGTTAAGCTGAACGGCACGCGGGGGTACCGACATGATGCAACACCTTTTTGTTAAATATATCAATCATGCGACTGCATGGGTGTGAGTCAATCCGAAACGCACTTTACTGTCAAGCTGGCCCAATGATGCCCTGTAGTGGGGCGTGGCGGCCATTTTTGGGGCATTCCAAGGCCTTTCAGCGGGCTCCAAGCGTTGATCTTTCAGGTTGCTCAGTGGGGTGTGTTCAATTTTTTACAGAGCTATTGTGTAAAAAAATGAACAAGGCTAAGCTCGGTTCAAACCCATAACAGCAATAATACGGGTGTCTCATGTTTTGCCTGCCGGCCATCGGCGTCAGCGCTTGCACCAGGACCATCGGTCACGCGACCTCTTCCCTCATCAACGAGGCGAGCCCGCTCATCATATGGGCCGGATCAGTCATGAGCATGACCGCTGCAACGCAGCAACATCTCTCCTTTGCGGCCTCTGCGCCGCGCGGCCTGTCTCGTCAGGCTGTTCGCTCATTCCATACCCTGCACGATAGCGTACGTGGCTGCGCAACGCTCCCTGGCGTGCGCCCTGGCCGTTGCTCTGCAGCGCACCGCCCACTCGCGGGTTTCGCTGGGTTCGCGCAATGCCCCGAGCTAGACGGCTCGGGGCTCGTGAGAAAGGGTGAGCGATTTTATTTCGGTGGAGTGAAATGCCGGGTGTCGGAGGTGCCGCACCCCTAGTAGCATCCACCCGAATATCTCGCCTTCTTTCAGGCCTTTGGTGAGGCTTGCAGGGAGAAGGCGGGGCAACGCTGAACCCGCTATAACTCAAGCTGGTTCTACAACCCTGAGGTCTCTATGAGTACCAAGCTAGACCAGCTCACGAGCTGGCTGAAAGAACGCAAAATCACCGAAGTCGAATGCCTGATCAGTGACCTGACCGGCATTGCCCGCGGCAAGATCTCGCCGACCAACAAGTTTCTCGACGAGAAAGGCATGCGCCTCCCCGAGAGCGTGTTGCTGCAGACCGTGACTGGCGACTATGTCGAGGACGACATCTATTACGACCTGCTGGACGAAGCGGACATCGACATGTTCTGCCGTCCGGATGCCAACGCTGTCTTCGTCGTGCCCTGGGCCATCGAGCCCACCGCCATGGTGATCCACGATACGTTCGACAAGCAGGGCAACCCTATCGAACTGTCGCCGCGCAACATCCTCAAAAAGGTGTTGCAGATGTACGCCGAGAAGGGCTGGAAGCCCATTGTCGCGCCGGAGATGGAGTTCTATCTGACCAAGCGCAACAGCGACCCGGACTTCCCGCTGGTAGCACCTGTTGGCCGCTCCGGCCGCCCGGAAACCGGCCGTCAGAGCTTTTCCATCGACGCGGCCAACGAGTTCGACCCGCTGTTCGAAGACATGTACGACTGGTGCGAACTGCAAGGCCTGGATCTGGACACCCTGATCCACGAAGAAGGCCCGGCGCAGATGGAAATCAACTTCCGTCATGGCGATGCCCTGCACCTGGCCGACCAGATTCTGGTGTTCAAACGCACCATGCGTGAGGCCGCGCTCAAGCATGACGTGGCGGCCACGTTCATGGCCAAGCCGATCACCGACGAGCCTGGCAGCGCCATGCACATCCACCAGAGCGTGGTCGACATCAAAACCGGCAAGAACATCTTCTCCAATGAAGACGGGACGATGAGCGAGCTGTTCATGCACCACATCGGGGGGCTGCAGAAATACATCCCCGAGCTGCTGCCGCTGTTCGCGCCGAACGTCAACTCGTTCCGCCGCTTCCTGCCCGATACCTCGGCGCCGGTGAACGTGGAATGGGGCGAGGAGAACCGCACCGTAGGCCTGCGGGTGCCTGAGGCGACTCCGCAGAACCGTCGTGTGGAAAACCGCCTGGCTGGCGCTGATGCCAACCCCTACCTGGTGCTGGCGGCGACCCTGCTGTGCGGCTATATGGGCATGGTCGGCGGGGTGAAACCCGGCGCACCGGTCAAGGGCCGCGGTTACGAGCGTCGCAATCTGCGCCTGCCGGTGACCATCGAGAGCGCCCTGGAGCGTATGGAAGCCTGCAAGGACGCCGAGAAATTCCTCGGCGAGAAGTTCATCCGTGGCTATGTCGCGGTCAAGCGTGCCGAGCACGAGAACTTCAAGCGCGTGATCAGCTCCTGGGAACGCGAGTTCCTCCTGCTGTCGGTGTAGTTGCGGCGCAGGTGTAGGGTGGGCTTTAGCCCACCATTGCAGGCCGATTCGGTGGGCTGAAGCGGATCGCCGCCCGGCCCACTCTACAAGAGTCCGTGAGCCGGCCGCGTTCACAGAAGAAGGTGTGGTAATGAACAAGCAAGCGAACAACCCCAAGACTGCGCACTGGCAGGCCCTGAGCCAGGCTCACCATCTGGCGCCGTTCAGTGATTACAAGCAGCTGGCCGAGAAGGGCCCGCGCATCATCACCGAGGCAAAAGGCGTGCATCTGTGGGACAGCGAGGGCAACAAGATCCTCGATGGCATGGCCGGCTTGTGGTGCGTGGCCATCGGCTATGGCCGCGAGGAGCTGGTCGAAGCTGCCGCTACGCAGATGCGCCAGTTGCCGTTCTACAACACCTTCTTCCAGACCGCCCATCCACCGGTGCTGGAGCTGGCCCACGCCATTTCCCAGCTGGCGCCGGCTGGCATGAACCACGTGTTCTTCACCGGTTCGGGTTCGGAAGGCAACGACACCATGCTGCGCCTGGTACGCCACTACTGGGCGTGCAAGGGCCAACCGCAGAAGAAAGTCATCATCGGCCGCGACAACGGCTACCACGGCTCCACCGTGGCTGGCGCCAGCCTCGGTGGCATGAAGTTCATGCACGAGCAGGGCGACCTGCCGATTCCGGGCATCGCCCATATCCCGCAGCCGTACTGGTTCGGTGAGGGTGGCGACATGAGCCCGGAAGCATTCGGCATCTGGGCCGCCGACCAGTTGGAGAAGAAGATTCTCGAGCTGGGCGAAGACAACGTCGCAGCCTTTATCGCTGAGCCGATCCAGGGCGCCGGCGGCGTGATCATCCCGCCAGAAACCTACTGGCCACGTATCAAGGAGATCCTCGGTAAGTACGACATTCTCTTCGTCGCCGACGAAGTGATCTGCGGTTTCGGCCGTACTGGCGAGTGGTTCGGCAGCCAGTACTACGACCTCAAGCCTGACCTGATGACCATCGCCAAAGGGCTCACCAGCGGCTACGTGCCGATGGGTGGGCTGATCGTCAGCGACAAGGTGTTCGAGGTGATCGCGGCGCACGGCGATTTCAACCATGGCTTCACCTATTCCGGCCATCCGGTGGCGGCAGCGGTGGGTCTGGAGAACCTGCGCATTCTCAAGGAAGAAGGCATCGTCGAGCGGGTGAAGGCAGAATCGGCACCGTATTTGCAGCGTCGTCTACGTGAGCTGGCGGATCACCCGCTGGTGGGCGAAGTGCGCGGCGTCGGCATGCTTGGTGCCATCGAGTTGGTGCAGGACAAGGCGACGCGTACACGTTATCCGGGTGACAAGGCGGTAGGCATGATCTGCCGCGGCCACTGCTTTAATAACGGTCTGATCATGCGCGCCGTGGGCGACACCATGATCATTGCGCCGCCTCTGGTGATCAGCCAGGCGGAAGTGGATGAACTGGTAGAGAAAGCACGCAAGTGCCTGGATCTGACCCTGCGTGACCTGTCGGTCTGAAAGCCCGCAGTCACGGAAAGTTGTCAGCGGTGCCATGACCTTGCCAGACTGCGCCAGAGTGCACGAGCCGGCCTGATTCGAACGGCTTGCGCGACCTCTGGAATAACGACACAACAACAGGAGCTGTACGCATGAAAACATTCGGCAAGACCCTTCTCGCGTTGTCCCTGACCGCGGCCGTGGCAGGCGCTGCTCAGGCTGACAGCAAGGTGCTGCATGTCTACAACTGGAGCGATTACATCGCCGAAGACACCCTGGCCAACTTCGAGAAGGAAACCGGCATCAAGGTCGTCTACGACGTCTTCGACAGCAACGAAGTACTGGAAGCCAAGCTGCTGGCCGGCAGCTCCGGTTACGACGTAGTCGTGCCGTCCAACCCCTTCCTGGCCAAGCAGATCAAGGCTGGCGTGTTCCAGAAACTGGACAAGTCCAAGCTGCCGAACTGGTCGAACCTGGACAAGGACCTGCTCAAGGCCCTGGAACCGAGCGATCCGGGCAACCAGTACTCGATCCCCTACATGTGGGGCACCATCGGCATCGGCTACAACGTCGAGAAGGTCAAGGCCGTGCTCGGCGAAGACGCGCCGGTCGACTCCTGGGATCTGGTGTTCAAGCCCGAGAACATGGAAAAGCTGAAGGCCTGCGGCGTTTCCTTCCTCGATTCCCCAACCGAAATTCTCCCGGCCGCTCTGCACTACCTGGGCTACGCCCCGGACAGCAGCAAGGCTGACGAGCTGAAGAAGGCCGAGGAACTGTTCCTCTCCATCCGTCCTTCGGTGGCTTACTTCCACAGCTCCAAGTACATCTCCGACCTGGCCAACGGCAACATCTGCGTCGCCATCGGCTACTCGGGCGATATCTACCAGAGCAAGGCGCGCGCCGAGGAAGCGAAGAACGGCGTGGAAGTCGGCTACAACATTCCGAAGGAAGGCGCGGGCTCCTTCTTCGACATGCTGGCGGTGCCGGCCGACGCCAAGAACGTCGAAGCTGCACACGTGTTCCTCAACTACCTGATGGAGCCGGCGGTGATGGCCAACATCACCAACTACGTGCAGTTCCCCAACGGCAACGCCGCAGCTACGCCGCTGGTCGATGAGGCGCTGCGCACCGATCCGGGCGTTTACCCGACTCCGGAAGTGCTGCAGAAGATCTACACCTTCCCGGACCTGGCGCCGGCGGTGCAGCGCAACATGACCCGCAGCTGGACCAAGATCAAGTCCGGTCGCTAAGCAGCGAAGCAACGCCGCCTGGCGGGTTCGCCCGCCAGGTACCCAAATCGCGAGAAGAGGAAACGTTATGCGTCGTTCTACCCTGCTGGTTGGCCTGATCGCCGCTGCCATTGGTATGTCTGTTGCCCAGGCCGCCGACCGTGTGGTCAAGGTCTACAACTGGTCCGACTACATTGCGCCGGACACCATCGCCGAGTTCGAGAAGGAAACCGGCATCAAGGTGGTGTATGACGTTTTCGATTCCAACGAAACCCTCGACGGCAAGCTGGCTACCGGCCAGAGCGGCTATGACGTGGTGGTGCCTACCAACCATTACCTGGCCAAGCAGGTGCGTGCCGGCACCTACCTGAAGCTGGATAAATCCAAGCTGCCCAATCTGGTCAATCTTGATCCGACCATCATGGAAAACCTGGCCGCGGGCGACCCCGGCAACGAATATTCGGTGCCTTACCTGTGGGGCACCAACGGTATCGGCCTGAACGCCACCAAGGCCCGTGCCGTGCTCGGCGATGACGCCCCGCTGGATTCCTGGGCGCTGCTGTTCGACCCGCAATACGCCGAGAAACTCGCCTCCTGCGGCATTGCCCTGCTCGACTCGGGCGACGAAGTGCTGCCGCAAACGGTCAACTACCTGGGCCTGTCGCCGCATACCACCAAGCGTGAAGACTACGAGAAGGCCTATGAGCAGCTGATGAAGGTGCGCCCTTACATCACCTACTTCCATAGCTCCAAGTTCATCTCCGACCTGGCCAACGGCAACATCTGCGCCGCCTTCGGCTACTCCGGCGATGTGCTGCAGGCCGCCGACCGCGCCGAAGAGGCCGGCCGCAGCGACGAGATCATCTACATCATTCCCAAGGAAGGCACCGCCATGTGGGCCGACCTGCTGGCGATTCCCAAGGACTCGAAGAACGTCGCCGAAGCCCACGAATTCATCAACTACCTGCTGCGCCCCGACGTGATCGCCAAGATCAGCAATTACGTGGCCTACGCCAACCCCAACCTAAAGGCCACCGAGCTGGTCGACGAGAGTGTGCGCGAGAACCCGGGCGTTTATCCCAGCGAGGAGGTCATGGCCAAACTCTACGTTGCTGAGGAGCGTACGCCCGAGGTGCAACGCTGGCTGACCCGCGACTGGACAAGAATCAAGAGCGGACGCTGATCGGCGGAAGATTTTCCTATAAAGTGCCGCGCCTTTTCGGGCGGCACACAATAACGAGGATGATACTGTGCGAGTTACCCTGCCCAAGTCTCTGATCGCCCTGGCGGCCTCCGCTGTCTGTGGTGTGGCCCTGGCCCAACCCAAGGTGCATATCTACAACTGGAGCGATTACATCGGCGAAGAGACGCTGGCCAAGTTCGAGGCGAAAACCGGCATCAAGCCGATCTATGACGTCTTCGACTCCAATGAAACCCTCGAAGGTAAACTGCTCGCTGGCCGCAGTGGCTACGATCTGGTGGTGCCGTCCAACCATTTCCTCGGCAAGCAGATTCGCGCCGGCGCCTTCCAGCCGCTCGACCGCAGCAAGCTGAGCAACTGGGACAACCTCGATCCGGCGCTGCTCAAGCAGCTGGAAACCAACGACCCCGGTAACCAGTATGCGGTGCCCTACCTGTGGGGCACCAACGGCATCGGCTACAACGTTGAGGAGGTCAAGGCCGCGCTCGGTGTCGAGGAGATCGATTCCTGGGCCGTGCTGTTCGAAGCCGAGAACATCAAGAAACTCAGCCAGTGCGGCGTCGCCTTCCTCGACTCCGGTGATGAAATGATTCCGGCCATGCTCAATTACCTTGGCCTGGACCCCAACAGCAGCAACCCCGACGACTACGCCAAGGCCGAGGCCAAGCTGCTGGAAGTGCGTCCCTACGTCACCTACTTCCACAGCTCCAAGTACATCGGTGATCTGGCCAATGGCAACATCTGCGTGGCTGCCGGTTTCTCCGGCGACGTGCTGCAGGCTGCCGACCGCGCCGACGAAGCCGGCAAGGGCATCGACATCGCCTACGTGATTCCCAAGGAAGGCGCCAACCTCTGGTTCGACATGATGGCCATCCCGGCCGACGCGGCGAACGCCGAGCAGGCGCATGCCTTCATCAACTTTCTCCTCGAGCCTGAGGTGATCGCCGAAGTCAGTGACTACGTCGGCTATGCCAACCCCAATACCAAGGCGGACGAATTCATGGACGAGGAGGTGCGCAACGACCCGTCCGTGTACCCGCCTCAGTCGGTGCTAGACAAGCTGTATATCTCTGCCGAGCTGCCGGTGCGTGTGCAGCGCCTGATGACCCGCAGTTGGACCAAGGTCAAGTCGGGTCAGTAATCGTTCCTGCCCGGCCGCAGGGGTCGGGCACAATCTTCCGGGAGTTTTCCTAAATGGCTGTTGCCTCCAGCGCCTACAAAAAAGCCCTCGAGGGGGATCAGACACCGAAAGAGGTGCTGGTCAAGATCGATCGGGTGACCAAGAAGTTCGACGAGACCGTGGCCGTCGACGACGTCTCGCTGACCATCAACAAGGGCGAAATCTTTGCTCTGCTCGGTGGCTCCGGCTCCGGTAAATCCACGCTGCTGCGCATGCTTGCCGGCTTCGAGCGGCCCACCTCCGGGCGCATCATTCTCGATGGTGTCGATATCACCGACATGCCGCCCTATCAGCGGCCGATCAACATGATGTTCCAGTCCTATGCGCTGTTCCCGCACATGACCGTGGCGCAGAACATCGCCTTCGGTCTGCAGCAGGACAAGCTGCCCAAGGCCGAGATCGACGAGCGCGTGGCCGAGATGCTCAAACTGGTGCACATGACCCAGTACGCCAAGCGCAAGCCGCATCAGCTTTCCGGCGGCCAGCGTCAGCGCGTGGCCCTGGCACGCTCACTGGCCAAGCGTCCGAAACTGCTGCTGCTCGACGAGCCGATGGGCGCGCTGGACAAGAAACTGCGTTCGCAGATGCAGCTGGAACTGGTGGAAATCATCGAGCGCGTCGGCGTGACCTGCGTGATGGTCACCCATGATCAGGAAGAGGCCATGACCATGGCCCAGCGCATCGCCATCATGCACCTGGGCTGGATCGCCCAGACCGGTAGCCCGATCGATATCTACGAGACGCCGACCAGCCGCCTGGTGTGTGAGTTCATCGGCAACGTCAACCTGTTCGATGGTCAGATCACCAGCGACGAGGTCGACCACGCGATCATCGACTGCCCGCATCTGGACAAGCCGATCTACATCGGTCACGGCGTCAGTACTCGCGCCGAGAACAAGTCCGTCAGCTACGCCCTGCGTCCGGAAAAACTGCTGATGGCCACCGCGCTGCCGGATGACCACGAGCATCCCGAGTACAACTGGAGCCGTGGCCACGTGCACGACATCGCCTACCTCGGTGGTCACTCGGTGTACCACGTCAAGCTCACTTCCGGGCAGATCGTGCAGTGCTTCATCGCCAACGCCGAGCGCCGCGGCAAGCGCCCGACCTGGGACGATCCGGTGGTGGTGTACTGGGAAGACGACAGCGGCGTGGTACTGCAATCATGAAACCGAGCAAACTGGCGCGCTATCTGCCCACTGGGCGGCATGCCGTTATCGGCATACCCTTCCTCTGGCTGTTCATGTTCTTCCTGCTGCCCTTCATCATCGTGCTGAAGATCAGCTTCGCCGAAGCCGACGTGGCGATTCCGCCCTATACGGAAATTTACCAGTGGGCGGACAACAAGCTGACGCTGCTGTTGAATTTCGGCAACTACATCTTCCTCAGCGAAGATGCCCTGTACCTGTCGGCCTACCTGGGTTCGCTGCAGATCGCCTTCTTCAGCACCTTGCTCTGCCTGTTGATCGGCTACCCGATGGCCTATGCCATCGCGCGTGCGCCGAAAGAGCACCAGACGGTACTGCTGCTGCTGATCATGATGCCGACCTGGACTGCGATCCTGATCCGCGTCTATGCCTGGATGGGCATTCTCGGCAACAACGGCCTGCTCAACAGCCTGCTGATGGGCATTGGTCTGATCGATACGCCGCTGCAGATCCTCAACACCAACACCGCGGTCTATATCGGCGTCGTGTATTCGTACCTGCCGTTCATGATCCTGCCGCTCTACGCCAACCTGGTGAAGCACGACCTCAGCCTGCTGGAGGCCGCCTCCGACCTGGGTTCGAGCAACTTCAACAACTTCTGGAAGATCACCGTGCCGCTGTCGAAGAACGGCATCATCGCCGGCTCCATGCTGGTGTTCATTCCGGTGGTCGGTGAATTCGTCATCCCCGAACTGCTCGGCGGCCCGGAGACCCTGATGATCGGCAAGGTGCTGTGGCAGGAGTTCTTCAACAACCGCGACTGGCCGGTGGCGTCCGCCCTGGCGGTGGTGATGCTGGCGATCCTGATCGTGCCCATCATCCTGTTCAACCGTAACCAGGCGAAAGAACTGGAGGGCCGGCCATGATCCGTTCAATGACACTGAGCCCATCATTCTGTTCAACCGACTTTTCAACCAGAAGCGGAGCGAAAGAGCTGGAGGGCCGGCCATGAAGCGTTTCAGTTTCTCCAGCATCATGCTCTGGGCTGGCCTGATCTTCATCTACCTGCCCATGGTCATCCTGGTCATCTACTCGTTCAACGCCTCGCGGCTGGTAACGGTATGGGGTGGCTGGTCGGTGAAGTGGTACGTCGGCCTGCTGGACAACACACAGTTGATGAACTCGGTGATGCGCTCGCTGGAAATCGCCTGCTACACCGCCATTGCGGCGGTGGCGCTGGGCACCCTGGCGGCCTTCGTGCTGACTCGCATCACCCACTTCAAGGGACGCACTCTGTTCGGTGGCCTGGTCACTGCACCGCTGGTGATGCCGGAAGTGATCACCGGTCTGTCGCTGCTGCTGCTGTTCGTGCTGATGGCGCAGTTGATCGGCTGGCCGATGCAGCGTGGCATGACCACCATCTGGATCGCCCACACCACCTTCTGCTCGGCCTATGTGGCGGTGGTGGTGTCGTCGCGTCTGCGTGAACTGGACATGTCCATCGAAGAGGCGGCCATGGACTTGGGAGCGCGGCCATGGAAGGTGTTCTTCCTGATCACCGTGCCGATGATCGCGCCGTCGCTGGCAGCAGGGGCGATGATGTCCTTCGCCCTGTCGCTGGACGACCTGGTTCTGGCCAGCTTCGTCTCCGGTCCGGGCTCGACCACTCTGCCGATGGAGATCTTCTCCGCCGTGCGCCTGGGGGTTAAGCCGGAGATCAACGCGGTGGCCAGCCTGATCCTGCTGGCAGTGTCGTTCGCCACCTTCCTGGCTTGGTTCTTCGCCCATCGCGCCGAGGAAAAACGCAAGAAGGCCATGCAGCAGGCCATGGACGAGACCACCAAGCCGTCCTGGCAGCAGGTCGTCGATAGCCGTCGCAGCACTAGCAGCAACTGAGCTTCTGGCTGAAAGCAAAAACGGGCCCCGCGGGGCTAATGCCAGTCAGTTAAGCGCTACAGCTTGACCTTCTGCGCGCTGAAACGAAAATCCGATGTTTGTTTTGAGCATCGGATTTTTTATGCGACTTTCCCGCGCCTTGGCACTGACTCACGAAGT
>Ga0306868_1000033_pt1 | contig 133060 bp, 128 predicted proteins | sample AntRauTorckE6832_FD_190411 | JGI IMG/M metagenome (GOLD analysis project Ga0306868, IMG submission 190411) | Saline lake microbial communities from Rauer Islands, Antarctica - Metagenome Torckler E6 #832 (v2) (version 2) | ecosystem: Environmental > Aquatic > Non-marine Saline and Alkaline >... | reverse complement strand
ATTCCCCTTAAGAGGTCGGTGGTCATCGGGGTTGATGCCAAAAATTGATATGGCAGCTTTAGGGCAAACCGCTAAACAGTGCTGGCATTTAATGCATTTTTTTTCGTCTTCGGCAGCGATTGTTGGAGTGCCGTCGATTAAGGTGATAATTCTGGCAAGGCAATCTTTTTGGCATAGACCACAGTGGATACATCTTTGTTTGTTGATGGTGAACTTCAACATAGCGTTAATCCTTTATGTGTGGAGAAGCATTGATTTATCCCGCACCTATTCGTGCCCGCTTATGCCACAGTAGTAAGGCAGATATGTTTATTCTCCGGTTGTGCGTAACCCGAGACATGGTCCTACTGCATAGCATATCAATTATCCAATGTGTTAGGTCCGGGGCCATGTTTGCAGGTTCATCTGGTCCCAATTAAACATAAGCTACCATTGTCCAATAGCGGTAACAACGCATGGCTGGATGTGAAAATGGATACCCTGAAGCACAATTACGCAGATTCTTTCACCATACACAGCTGTCTGTGGAAAACTCTGTAGGTAAATAAAATTTGCTGCGTTGGTTGTGGGAAATGTGTGGCGTGCTGAAAAATTAATCACATGATGGACAGGTGCTGAATGGGACGCGGACCGGTTTCCCAGTGCTTCGGATTTAATCAAGGCGGGAAAGCGGGAACTCTTCCGGGGCGTCGAGCCAGCTTTGCGCCACCGCATCCGCACTCGGCTTTCCGGTGAGAAAGCCCTGAACGGCATCACAGTCTAAATCATGCAGTGTGTGCAATTGCTCCAGGGTTTCCACCCCTTCGGCCACAATCTCAAGATCCAGGTCGTGTCCCAGGCGGACCACGGCGTCAATAATCCTTTGCGCCGAATGGGTCTCTACAATATTGACCACCAGGGAACGATCGATCTTGATAATATCCACATCAAATTGCTGCAGGTAGCTCAGTGATGAATAGCCGGTGCCGAAGTCATCAATGGAGATGGAGATGCCCATCTCCTTGAGGGCGCGTATCCGTTGAATCGCCAGTTCCGGCTCCTCCATAAGACTGGTTTCGGTAATTTCAATGCACAGGATTTCCGGCGGTAATTGCCAGTGTTGCAGCGCATTCCTGATCTCTTCAATAAAGTTTTCGGTAATAAACTGCTGTGGTGCCATATTCACGGAGAGGCGAATCATTCCCTGCTGGACGACCGGATACTGTTTCAACCACTGTGACAGGGTTTCGCAGGCGCGGTTAAAAATGATCTGGCCCAACGGCACGATCATGGCGCGTTTTTCCGCCAGAGGAATAAACCGGCCCGGAGAGATGCGCCCCAATGTGGGATGATGCCAGCGCACCAGAGCTTCAAACCCTTTCAGGGCCTGGTGTTTCAATGACCAGATTGGCTGAAATTCAAGCTGAAACTGCTCCGGGCTTTGCAGGGAGGAGCGCAGGGCTTTTTCTAGCTGGAGATTTTCCTGATAGACTTTGTCCAGACGCTCGTCGTAGCACATGAGTCCCTGAGTATTGGGATGCTCCTTGACTTCAAGGAGGGCGATGTCCGCACGGTGTAGCAATTCGGAAGAAGTGCGCGCCTGATGACATTGCACGGCACTGATCCTGGTATCAATCACCAGTCTGGTTGCTTCAAAGTGCATGGGCTTGCAGAGCTCTTCTTTGAAACCCTGAACGATGGTAACAATATCTGCCGCGTCTTCTAGGTCGATTACAAGAATAAATTCATTGCTGCTCAAGCGCGCGGCTAGCTCGGGCTGCGGTTTGAGGGACTGAAAGCGCGTGGCAAATTCCACCAGAACCCGATCCGCGAGGGCATGGCCGTGGATCTCGTTGATGCGTTTGAAACGGTTGATGTCAAACATCAGCAGCCATCGCTGCCCAGTTAAGGATGGCGTTTTCAACAGATGATCCAGGCGTTCCTTGGCGTGGTAGCGATTGACCAGCCCGGTGAGCGCATCATAATGGGCCAGCCAGGTCAATTTCTCTTCCGCCTGGCGGCGCTGTTTCAGCATGCGGTTGGCTGTTTCACCTATGGCAATAAATTCGTCGAATTGGATCTCATCAAGAGAGATGGCGCGCCCATCGACCGCAACGGCCTCAAGTCCCTGATTCAACCTGCTGACATTGCGTTTGATGGAACGCGAAAGCCGCTGGCCCACCACCCACAGCAGTGCCCCGAGGAGCAGAATAAAGACAGCCCCCTGAATTAGCTGCTGCCGCATGGTGGCATACATCTCGCGCCTTGCCCGGGCAATGTTGTTCTCGACAAAACCAAGATCCATGCCGGCACCGACATAGCTGTTCCACATCGGCAGTGGCAGACAATAGCTGATTTTTTCGTACAGGCCTTCGCCAAGGGATGCCGGCATCTGATAGCGCACAAAGCCCCCTCCCTCTTTCGCCTTTCGGATCAGTTCTCGCACTACAAATGCCCCATTATGATCCTGAATATCGAGGACATTTTCCCCTTTGCCCGGGCCAAAGAGTGATATCCCTGAGTAGGTGGCGCCAAAGATGCTCAACGGGCCGTCTTCAACCAGGCGATCAAGTTTTCCAAGAATATTCTGGCGCAGTTCCTTCTCAAAACTTTCCATGTATTCGCCGGTACCGATAAAGGCGTTAAGCTCCGGTACGTAATGGATATATGCGATTTTTTTATGCTGCCATCCTGTTTTGCCGGGCTGGCTGATGCGGTAGTCAACAAACCCTTTCCCCTGCTGGCGCGACAGCCGAATCATTTCGCGCACGTAAAAACCCCCATCCTGATCTTGCATGTCGAGCATGTTGCGCCCTTCGAATTCGGGGCGATCGGCGAACAGCAATTCCGTGCCGTCGAGGCGGGTTGCGAACAGGTAGCCGCGCCCGTTTTTATCCCGCAGTGGACGCAGCGTTTCGACGATCAGTTCAGTTACCTCGGCCTGGGTTAAGCGATCTTTGTAGCGCTCGATGAGAGCCTCGGCCAGATCAACTGCCTGGATCACGGTGTGGCGTAAATCATCTTTTAGCTGTTTTTCGGCACGCTGTTTCTCATCCAGAATCAGCGCATGGATAAACGAAGCCCGCAGGCGGATCTGCTCCCGGGCCTGGCGCAGAAATTCCTCTTCTATCTGCTGGGTGCGTTGTGATACCTGCTGCTGATAGGTTTGAACGCTGTAAAAGGCAAGAAAACCCAGGGAAGCAAGAATAAACAGCAGATTCCAGCGCCAGGTCAGGTGGCGCAACGAGCCATGACGGCGGCTGCCGAGGAGGAGGGCGGCAAGGAGGACAATGATCGCCGGAATCGTGGCCAGCATCCATGTCATAGAAGAATGCATTCAGCGTCTTTCACTTCCGTTGTCGGCACAGGCGTTCAAAAAAACGCGCTTTGCGGAACAGTATAGCGTGATTGAGAGCAATGAAGATTTTCTTATCTATAAAAGTATATGGCCGATTGTACCTTTTTACTCTCCGCAAGCCAAGATTCTTTCTCAAGAAAGAGCAGTAAACTGAAAACAAAAATAAAAAAGCCAGGCACATAAGCACCTGACTTTATTGGTTTTGGCGGGAGTAGATGGGAATCGAACCCACCGAGGACGGGATGCGCCCCCCATCGGTTTTGAAGACCGTGAGCGCCACCAGGCTACTAACTACTCCCATTTGGTTGTTGGGCTGGTTATATATCAGTTCTGCTTTGTTGCTTCAAGCTCTTTCAGTACAGATCAGGGCTGGATGATCTTATCTGCCTCATTCATTGCCTCGATGGTTTCGAACATGTTTGAAACGGCTCCCACCGCGAGTTGCTCCTTGAGGTCGAAGAATTCGAGACACAGGCCGCAGGAGAAGATCTGTACCCCCTGCTGCTCCAGCTTTTGGAGTGCTTCGAGTACCTGAGAACCATTACAGGTGAGCTTTACCCCGCTGTTGACGAAGAGGATCTTCTGCGGCAGGGGGACGACTTCGCCGAGGGTGAAGATAAAGTTGCGCATCAGCACCTCGCCGAGTTCATCACTCCCTTTGCCCATGCAGTTGCTGGAGATGTACACGACCTGCTCTGCGTCTGTGGAGTTGGGGCGCCTTTGTTGCTGTGGTTCTTGTGCTGCGCTTGCGTGGGGTACCTGACACTCCAGCCCACCCTGGAGGGTGAGGGTAAGGCGGATGTGGTCGTTTACGGATTCACTGTTAACCTCGTAACCCTCCTTGGTGGCAAGGCGGGTTACATTGGCTTCGGCGATTTCATCCCCCACCAGGACAATAGCCCCGACACCGGGGTTATCGAGCAGGTATTTGCGTGTTTCCAGCACCGGTTTGGGGCACTGCAGGCCGCGACAGTCTATGGTCTCCATATGGTTTTTCTCCTTTTTGCTTTTTTCCCCTCTTAACTACGTCATTGCGGACTTGATCCGCAATCTTCCGTTTAAAGAGATCCCGGATCAAGTCCGCAATGACGGATGTTTTCAATCCGATGTGCTGCGCACCAAACGCACCAGGGTTTCCACGTGCGGAGTCTGGGGAAACATATCCACCGGTTGTACAGTGTCGATAGTATAGCCATTTTTATGCAGATGGTGCAGATCGCGCGCTAGGCTGTTGGGATTGCAGGATACATACACAATCTGGCGGGGCTGAATGCTGAGGAGGGCATCGAGCACTGCTGCATCACAGCCGCTGCGGGGCGGGTTGATCACTGCGATATCCGTGGGGCGTGCGCTTGCAGCGAGTTCAACCATCGCATTCTTGGCATCTGCAGCGATAAAGGTGCAATTGGGCAGATTATTAAGTTCGGCGGCGGATTTGGCATTGAAGATCGCTTCGGGGTTGATCTCAATCCCGGTTACTTGCGCCCCACTGCGTGCCAGATGCATGGCGATTCCCCCCACGCCGCAGTAGATATCCAGCGCGCGCATTCCCGCTTTCAGACCGGCCCATTCTTCAATGGTGGAGTAGATAAAGCGGGCCTGCTCGTGATTGACCTGAAAGAAGGAGCTGGGGGAGAGGCGTAAGGATACCTCGCCGATCTGGTCGATGAGATCCCCTGCACCGAGTACCTTCACCGTGGTGTGACCGAAAATCACATTCCCGGCGGAGGGGTTGATGTTCTGATGTACGCCGATGATTTGGGGCACTTTTTTGCGCAGCCATTTTGCCAGATGGGTGATCTCGCGGTAGTTGCGCTCACTCGTGACCAGGGTTACCAGCGCTTTATTGAACTGCGGACTTACCCGTACCGCGAGGTAGCGTAGCAGGCCGCGCTTTTTAATCGCGTTATACACATGCAGATCCTGCTTCTCGATCTCCTCGCGCAGCGCCTGGGCGATGGTGTTGATGAGGGGATGCTGTTGCGGGCAGTCGCCGATGTCAATAACCTCGTGGGTGCCGCGTTTGTACAGACCCACCATCGCCTTGCCGCCCACCTTTGCGAGCGCCAGTTTTGCGGTGGTGCGGTATCCGAGGGGATTGGGAGCGCGCCGCACCTCTGAGACCGGAATGTTTTTTAGCTCGGGATACAGTTGTAGGGCGTTTTTGACCTGCTCCTGCTTAAACTGGGCCTGATGGTAGTAGCCCATGTGGATCAGAGGGCAGCCGGGGCAGGTGTCGGCAATGGCGCAGGCCGGGGTGGTACGCTGGGGGCTGCGGCGCATTACTTTGACCAGCTCACCCATGCGGCGGCGTTGCCCTTCGTGCTGAATCTGCACCTTGACCAGTTCCCCCGGGAGGGTGCCGGGGACCCAGAGTTCTTTCCCGTGCTCGCGTACCACGCCGATACCATCGCTATTAAGGTGTTCGATGGTGGTTTCCAGGGGCGGGGCAGAGGCAGTGTTGTGTGTGGGGCGCTTGCCCCCTTTTTTATGTGTGGATGCCATGTGTAGATAGAATCTTTCTGTGCTGATAGGGTGCTGAGGTTGAATTTAGCCAGATGCCGCTGCACGTTAGCGCCTTCATGCGGGGGTGTCAATAAGGATGGTGCGTAACACCGGCTTGACGCTTGACCGTTCCTTGCGGGTGTGGCTTTATATGCACCAATTCTGGAGTTGCTCCTTCCCCCTTAATGGGGGAAGGTTGGGATGGGGGTGCTGCGTAGGCAGAAATGCCCTGCCGGACATTATCCCCACCCTGACCCTCCCCTCTCAGAAGGGGAGGGAAATAGACATGGCAACTTGGCAACTTAAATAAACTGTGAGTATATCCTATGATTCTGCCCCCTGATGAGAATTACACCACCCGTTCCCTGCAAATCGGGGATGTAAGCGTTGGTGGTGGCGCACCGGTTTCGGTGCAGTCCATGTGTAATACCGATACCCGCGATGTGGAAGCGACGCACGCGCAGATTATGGCGTTGGCGAGCGCTGGATGTGAGATTGTACGCTGCGCCGTGCCCGATATGGATGCGGCGCAGGCATTGTCTGAGTTGGTGCGGGATTGCCCCATCCCCCTGGTGGCTGATATCCACTTCGACTACCGTCTTGCTCTGCAGGCGCTGGAAGCGGGGGTGGATTGCCTGCGCATCAATCCCGGCAATATCGGGGCGTGCTGGAAAATAGCGGAGGTGGTAAGCGCCTGTAGGGAGCGGCAGGTGCCGATCCGCATCGGGGTTAACGGGGGTTCGCTGGAGGCGGAGTTGTTGCAGCGCCATGGCCATGCGACTGCAGAGGCCATGGTGGAGAGTGCGCTGGGGCATATCCACATTCTGGAGGAGCTCAACTATCCCCATCTGAAGGTGAGCCTCAAGGCTTCGGATGTGATGCGCACTGTGGAAGCGTATCGGATGCTGGCACAGCAGGTGGATTATCCCCTGCATGTGGGGATAACCGAAGCGGGCACCACCTGGAGCGGAACCATCAAGAGCGCTGCCGGTTTAGGGGCGCTGCTGGTGGACGGCATTGGGGATACGTTGCGCGTTTCCCTTACGGGTGATCCGGTGGAGGAGGTGCGCGTAGGCTGGGAGCTGTTGAAGGCGTTGGGCTTGCGAGAGCGCGGGCCGGTGTTTGTCAGCTGCCCCACATGCGGGCGTTGCCAGATCGACTTGATCGGGGTCGCGGAGGAGGTGGAACAGCGTCTGAGCAAACTCCAGAGTTCTCTCACCATTGCGGTGATGGGGTGCGTGGTCAACGGCCCCGGCGAGGCGCGCGAGGCCGATCTGGGCATTGCCGGCGGCAAGGATATGGGGCTGCTGTTCCGCCACGGGGAGAAGTTGCGTTCTGTCCCCCAGGCAGAGCTTGCGGATGCGTTGGTGGCAGAAGCCATGAAACTTGATGAACAGCTGCGCGGCCAGAAGATGGAAGGTTAGGCGCGTGCATCACTTGCAGGTACGGCACGCTTAAACGCCCACGCCTCGATTTTCTTGATCTGCTCTGCCATGGTGACTGAGATGGGCACCGTGTGCCCCAGAGCCTCCATGATATCTTTCTGAGTCATGGGGCGTTTGCGTGCCAGGGCCTCGAACTTTGCACTCGCCACAGCCTGCTCGATCTCGGCACCGGAAAAGCCTTTGCTCGAATGTGCCAGAGTTTCGGGGTCGAACTCCTTCGCTTCAAAGCCATGACGCTCCAGGTGGATGGAGAAAATAGCTTTGCGCTCATCCAATGCGGGGAGGGCGATATAGAAAATTTCATCGAAACGCCCCTTGCGTAGCACCTCTGCAGGGAGCATCTCGATGGCGTTGGCGGTGGCGGCGACGAACACCGGCGAGGTCTTCTCCTGCATCCAGGTGAGGAAGTATCCCAGCACGCGTGAAGCTGCCCCTCCGCCGGACTTGAACCCCTGATTCGAGATCCCGGATTCCAACTCATCGATCCATAATACACACGGCGACATCGCTTCGGCGAGGGCGCACGCCTGATTGAGGCTGTGTTCGGGGGAGCCGTAGGTGCCGGCATACACGGTCGCCATGTCCAGACGCAGGAGGGGGAGTTTCCAGCGCGAGGCGATCGCCTTTACAAATAGGCTCTTGCCGCACCCGCTGATCCCCATGAGAAGCACCCCACTGGGGAGGTTTTCCCCTGCTGCAAGTTGGGTGGCGCCGAATGCCTGCTCGCGTTTCTCCATCCAGTGCTTGAGGTTTTGCATCCCCCCGACCTGGGCTTCTTGGAGGTGGTTGTCGACAAATTCAAGGACGCCGGATTGCTGTACCGCACGTTTTTTGTCCAGATGCAGGGCGGATACCACTTCGTCCAGCTGCCCGCTGCGCGTTACGCGTGCGAGGCGCAGGGCGCGTTCGAGGCGGATCATGTCGAGGCCGAGGGCGGCACGCACCATGTGTTCGAGGGCGTCCGGTTCTTTGAGGAGCTTGTCCAGAAATGGATCGCTGGGACGGAGTTTTTGCAGAAATGCGGAGATTTCACCTGCATTAGGGAGAGGGTGGGAGAGCTGCACTACGTGATTCTGCAGGGGCGCAGGAATTTCCAAATCGCGCCCGAGGAAAACCAAGCATTTGCGTCCACTCTGGCCACGCTGCTGGGAGAGGTCGAGGAGCAGGCGCTGGATTCTGGCGCTCTCATGCCAGAACCAGTGCATATCCATGAAGACATGCACCCTTGAACCTGTCGCCTGAATCGCTTGGTTTAAAGCCTCAACCGCGCTTGCTACAGTGCTGTCCGATCCTTGCAGGCAGTTCCACTGCTCGACGCTCTCAATATCCTTGACCCCGCGCTCGATGGCGCCCTGAATCAGGCGGATACTGCGGCTTTCATTGCTGGTGTTGATAGCAATGATGGGAGTACCGGCGATGATGTGCTGCACCAGGTTGTTGAGGGTAAGGGTTTCCTTCATGGAGTGATCCTTGTATGAAATGATGGAAGGGGCGCACCGATGTGTGCGCCCGTGCTTTTGATGTAATAACGTGTATGTGTTGCTGCCACCAGGGCAGATACGCCGGTCTGCCCCTACATATATTGCAATTTACGCTAAAACAGGCTAGCTTTACCCTTCTTGCTAATATTCTACCAGTTTTTCAATCTAGCTTCAGGGATAATTTAATCATGCGTATAAGCCAGTATTTAATGCCGACCCTCAAGGAAACACCTGCGGATGCGGAAATTGTCAGCCATCAGCTCATGCTGCGTTCCGGTATGATCCGCAAGGTCGCCGCGGGAATCTACACCTATATGCCCCTTGGGCTGCGCAGTGTGCGCAAGGTGGAGCAGATTGTGCGCGAGGAGATGGATCGTGCCGGGTGTCTGGAACTGTTGATGCCCATGGTTATCCCCGCGGAGTTGTGGAAAGAGAGCGGGCGCTGGGAACAATACGGGCGCGAGCTGTTGCGTGTGTGCGATCGCAAGGATGCGCAATTCTGCCTCGGCCCTACCCATGAAGAGGTGATTACCGATGTGGTGCGCAATACAGTGAAGTCGTACCGCCAGCTCCCTCTTAACCTGTATCAGATACAGGGCAAATTCCGGGATGAGATTCGTCCCCGTTTCGGTCTGATGCGTGGACGCGAGTTCATCATGAAGGATGCATACTCCTTTGATCTCGATTCTGCCGCTGCTGATGGGGCATATGAAAAGATGTATATTGCATATCAGAATATTTTCCGCCGTTGCGGCCTCAACTTCCGTGCGGTTGAGGCGGATACCGGGAATATCGGCGGTTCATCTTCACACGAATTCATGGTACTGGCCGATTCGGGCGAGGATGCGATTGTCTCCTGTGATTCCTGTGATTACGCTGCCAATGTGGAGAAGGCACAGCTGCGTATCCTTGAAGGGGAGCTTTCGGAGCCCACGCAGGATATGCAGAGCGTGAGTACCCCGGGGCAGAAGAGCGTGGCTGAAGTGGCACAGTTCCTCAAAATTGAGCCGACTCAGATGCTTAAAACCCTGCTGCTTGAGACCGAGGCGGGTGAGCAGGTGGCGGTAGTTCTGCGCGGGGATCGCGAACTTAACGAGATCAAGCTGTGTCGCAAGCTCGGGTGCAACGAAGTAAAGCTGGTGGATGACGCTGCAGTGGAAGCGCTAAGCGGAGCACCACGCGGTTTTGCGGGCCCGGTTGGGCTAAAGATGAAGATTGTGGCGGATAACGAAATCTCATTGCTTGCAGACAGTGTATGTGGCGCCAATAAAGCGGATACTCACTATCGCGGGGTCAACTGCGGACGTGATTTTGCGGTGGATGAGTTTGCCGATCTGCGCCAGGCTGAAGCGGGCGATGGCTGCCCGCGCTGCAATGGCACCCTGCAGAGCTGGCGCGGTATTGAGGTGGGGCATGTGTTCAAGCTCGGTACCAAATACTCCGAGTCCCTCGGCGCCACGGTGCTGAATGCGGAAGGCAGAGAGGAGCCGCTGGTGATGGGATGCTACGGCATCGGTATCGGACGCAGTGTGGCTGCAGCGATTGAGCAGAACCACGACAAAAAAGGCATCATCTTCCCCATGCCCATTGCGCCTTTTCAGGTGTTGATCACTCTGCTCAATCCCAAGGATGAGGAGGTGACCAGTGCAGGGGAGGATCTGTACCGCTATCTGCAGGATAACGGCATTGAGGTACTCCTCGATGACCGCGACGAACGCCCCGGCAGCAAGTTCAAGGATGCGGATCTGATCGGGATTCCGCTGCGCGTAACCGTGGGGGCGCGCGGCCTCAAGGAGGGTGCGTTCGAGGTGTCGTGGCGCAAAGACGGGGAAAAACAGATGGTTCCCACGGTGGATGCTGGTGAGTGGCTGGTGCAGTGGGTGCGTGAAGCAATGCAGGATAATTAAATAGCTTATGTATCGAGTTGAGGTAGATGACAGTGGACGCATTGCCCTGCCCCGGCGCGTAGTGGCGGAGTTGGAAAACCGGGAAATGCTGGTGAATTCCTGCTCCGGTGCGCATGTGCTTCTTGGGGTGAAGGGGGACAATGCTCCTGTTTTCCATGTAACCCTGGGTGATATCGGGATCCCGGATGTGCTGTCGTTCTTCAACATGTTTCGCAAGACCGGGATTCTTCATTTGGACCTTAATGACGGATTCAGACGTCTGTTTTTCGAGAATGGAGAGGTTATCTTTGCCACCAGCGATCGCCTGGAAGATGATCTGGGCGAGGTGCTGTGCGAGATGGGGAAGCTCGAACGCAAAGATCTTCAGGTGGCGCGCTCCGAAGTGTGTGTCGGGACCAACTTGAGTCAGCTGCTGGTCAAACTCCGACTTGTGGCTGCGCGCGATCTGTGGCTTGCTACACGTCAACAGGTGGAATCCATTGTGTATGCACTGTTTACGAGTGAAACAGGTAGTTGTTACTTCGTTCCCAAAGATCCGGAAGAGGACAATATTGTGCGCTTGTCCATGAGTACGCAGAACCTGATAATGGAGGGACTGCGGCGTGTGGACGAGAAGGCTCTGTACTGGCGCAGGCTGCGCTCTCCAGATGCAATGCTCGGCTACACCGGGCGAGCTCCCAACGGTCTGGATGCAGAAGAGAAGCAGATGATGCGCGACCTCTACACAGGAGATCAGAGCGTACGCAGGCAGATAGCCGGCAGTGGTATGTCTGAATACAATGCCCTGCGCGTATTGTATCAACTGGTGGACAAAGGAATGCTGGAGGTCGTGGAAGTGGAAAAGCAGGCGCAACCACTTCCTGCGGAGCTTGAGGGTATTTTGTCCCTCTTCAACGAGATGCTTGCTTTGCTGTATGAGGAGATCAGCCCCCAGTGTGCGGAAATGCGCGAAGAGGTGAATCGTTTCATCCGCGAACTCCCCCATCCGCATGTGTATGTATTCCGTGGCGTACGGGTTAACCCCAACGGTGTCCTGGATATGGATGTGTTGGCGAGTAACCTGCATGGGCTCGAACTTACGGAACAGAAGCGATTGTTGGTGGAGGCTCTGACCGAAGTGGTGTATATGGAATGCTCCATAGCGCGTCGGGCTTTAGGTACAGACGCGGGCGCTGACATGGTGCGCAGGGTGCAGGAATTTACCGCGCGTGCGCGCAAGCTTCTCGATTAAACATCAATCACCTCCGTGATTACGCGGGGGAAGGTGCAGGAGAATAGCATTTGAATGTAAAAGACAGGCTCATATTTGCCCTGGATGTGGACACCTTTGAGGCTGCAACCCGCTGGGTTGAAACACTGAAAGGTGAGGTGGGGATGTTCAAGGTGGGCAAGCAGTTGTTTACGCGTTGCGGTCCGGATGTAGTCCGGATGATTCGCACTGCCGGGCAAGAGGTATTCCTGGATCTCAAATACCACGATATCCCGAATACGGTGGCAGCGGCAGCGGTGGAGGCGACCCGTCTGGGGGTGAAGATGTTTAATGTTCATGCATTGGGTGGCCCGGATATGATGGCCACCATGCAGGAGCGTGTACGCGCAGTAGCCATTGCTGACAATTGTCCGCTTCCCATTACCCTGGGTGTGACTGTCCTGACTTCATCCTCCGCAGAAGATCTGCGTGCCGTTGGGATCGAGCGCTCCATAGAGGAGATGGTAGAGCGCCTTGCGCTCTTGAGCAAGAATGCCGGTCTCTCCGGAGTGGTTGCTTCTGCGCGCGAATTGAGCCTGATCCGTGCCGCGTGTGGTAATGACTTTGTCGTGGTGACCCCTGGAGTGCGGCCTGCTTTTGCCGCATCCGACGATCAGCAGCGAATTGTGACCCCGGCGGCAGCGATAGCGCAAGGAGCGGATTATATAGTGGTGGGACGTCCTATCTCCAAGGCGGATGATCCTGTTGTTGCAGCGCGCGCTATAGTCGCAGAGATGGAAGGTGGTATTGGCTGAACAGCGGATAATTTGCGGCATAAACGCGGTTGCAAGCGCGATGGATTCCGGTTTGCGGATTCATGCCCTGATGTGCGCGGGGGGACGCAAGAATGCACGCGTGCAGAAACTCGTCGATACACTGCAACAACAAGGAGTCTCGGTGGATGAGATGGAGCGCTCCGCGCTGACTCAGGTGTGTGGCACCGATAAGCACCAGGGCGTTGCTGTATATACAGATCCTCTAATGCGCAAGGATATGACCCTGCTCCTGAGAGAATCAGTACCCGGAGAGCGCTTCTTTCTCTTGTTGGATGAAGTTACCGATCCGCATAACTTTGGTGCCCTGATCCGCTCGGCTGCAGCAGCAGGGTGCCAGGCGGTGGTGTATACCAAAGATCGAAGCTGCCAGGTCACCCCGGTGGTGGAAAAAGCTGCTGCCGGTACCCTCAATTGTATAGCATTGTGCCAGGTTACCAATCTCTCCCGGGCGATTGACGAGCTTAAACGTGAAGGGGTGTGGGTATACGGCCTCGCACTTGAGGGGGCTGCCTCTATACATGCAACCGATCTGAGGGGCGATGTGGCTCTGGTAGCGGGGAGCGAGGGGCGTGGGATCAGACCGGGGGTGTTAAAGGCGTGTGATGGAGCGGTGAAGATCTCCATGCCGGGGCGAGTGGAGTCTCTCAATGTCTCTGTTGCCACCGGAATTGCTCTGTTTGAAGTGGTGCGCCAGCGCACTGTGGATGTGCAGAATGGCCAATGAGTAAAAAAAGCATGGAAAACGGTTGACACTCCCGGCCAATTCAATTATAACCCTCAGCGTTCTTGCACAGCAATTCCCAGTGTAAGAAATGGGTTGCATCAGGTGGCAGAATAGTGTACACATTGCAACTCTGCGCTGGCGTAGCTCAATAGGTAGAGCAACTGACTTGTAATCAGTAGGTTGGGGGTTCAATTCCTCTCGCCAGCTCCATTAAAGAAAATCAGGCGCAAGCCTTTCAGAAAGTCCTTTGGAGGGGTTCCCGAGTGGCCAAAGGGAACAGACTGTAAATCTGTCGTCGTAGACTTCGGAGGTTCGAATCCTCCCCCCTCCACCAAAATTTCACTTCGGGTGAATACGGTATCGGTTGTTGCAGGAGCTGAAGGCGTAAACTGCGGAACAGATAGCGAGCTAGCCCAGGGTAAGCGTTTCATTTAGAGCGGGAGTAGCTCAGTTGGCTTAGAGCATCAGCCTTCCAAGCTGAGGGTCGCGGGTTCGAGTCCCGTTTCCCGCTCCATTTTTTTTGCACAGCGTAGATGGCAAAACTGCCCACATAGCTCAGCAGGTAGAGCACTTCCTTGGTAAGGAAGAGGTCACCGGTTCAAGTCCGGTTGTGGGCTCCATCTGTATTTTTTTGTTGGCAGAATTTAAGTAGATTTTGATGGGCTGTCACGAGGGCTTTGTGCCCGATCAGGGTTATAAAATTTTCAGAAAAGAACAAAGGGGAGAACGTTATGTCCAAAGAGAAATTTGAAAGAAATAAGCCGCACGTCAACATAGGAACCATTGGGCACGTTGACCATGGCAAGACCACCCTCACCGCGGCCATTACCAAAGTAATGTCCAGCCAGGGATGGGGAGGGGAAGCCCGCGCCTTTGATCAGATCGACAACGCGCCCGAAGAGCGCGAGCGCGGCATCACCATTGCCACCGCCCACGTAGAATACGAGACCGCCAATCGGCACTACGCCCACGTAGACTGCCCCGGTCACGCCGACTACGTAAAGAATATGATCACCGGAGCCGCCCAGATGGACGGCGCGATCCTGGTCGTGTCCGCCGCAGACGGCCCCATGCCGCAGACCCGTGAGCACATCCTGCTCGCGCGTCAGGTAGGTGTACCCGCAATCGTGGTATTCCTTAACAAGGCCGACATGGTAGACGACGAAGAACTTATGGAGCTCGTCGAGCTCGAAGTTCGCGAGCTCCTAAGCTCCTACGACTTCCCCGGCGACGACATCCCCGTAGTAGCAGGCAGCGCCCTCAAGGCCCTTGAGTGCGCCTCAGGTGATGACGATGAAAAGCCCATCCTAGAGCTCATGGAGCAGGTAGACACCTACCTTCCCGAGCCCGAGCGCGCCATCGATCAGCCGTTTCTCATGCCGGTCGAAGACGTATTCTCCATCTCCGGGCGTGGCACCGTAGCCACCGGACGTGTAGAAAGCGGCGTAGTAAAAGTCGGCGAAGAGATCGAGATCGTGGGTATGAAAGATACCCGTAAGACTACCGTAACCGGGGTAGAGATGTTCCGCAAGATGCTCGACCAGGGACAGGCTGGCGACAACGTAGGTATCCTGCTGCGAGGCGTGAAGCGTGAAGACATCGAGCGCGGTCAGGTATTGGCCAAGCCCGGCAGCATCACCCCGCACACCAAATTCAAGGCCGAAGCCTACATCCTCACCAAAGAAGAAGGTGGACGTCATACCCCGTTCTTCAAAGGATATCGTCCCCAGTTCTACTTCCGTACCACCGACGTGACCGGTATTGTAGAGTTGCCCGAGGGAGTAGAGATGGTAATGCCCGGCGACAACATCGCCATGAGCGCAGAGCTGATCACGCCCATCGCCATGGATAAAGAGCTGCGCTTCGCAATCCGCGAAGGTGGACGTACTGTTGGCGCTGGTGTTGTAAGCGAAATTATTGAGTAGACTCTGTAAGGACTGGCAGGATTCAGGTGCCAGTGGAGAAGTGAAATGGCTGATATTATAACGCTGGCGTGCACCGAGTGTAAGCAGCGCAATTACACAACGACCAAGAATAAGCGCAATCTTCCTGATCGTTTGGAATTCAAGAAGTACTGTCGCTTTGATCGGCGCCACACCCTGCACCGCGAAACAAAATAGCGCATATACAGGCATATGATACTGCAGGCCAGTAGCTCTAATGGCTAGAGCACCGGTCTCCAAAACCGGGTGTTGGGGGTTCGAATCCCTCCTGGCCTGCCAGTTCTGCCATAAATCAGAGAGGACACACAGTGGGAAAAGTCACCGGTTTTCTAGGTAATGTCAAAGGTGAACTAAGTAAGGTCACCTGGCCTACTAAGAAGGATACATACGCATCGACACTTGTCGTTATAGTTTTTGTGTTTATGGTGGCCGTCTATCTCTGGGGTGTAGACACAATTCTTTCGACCCTGATTAAAACTGTTCTGAGTCGATAGAAAGTGGTGGGGAAATAATGAAATGGTATGGAGTACATACGTACTCAGGATTTGAAAACAAGGTCAAGATAAACCTTGAAGAGCGGGTTCGGATGCTTGGCATGGAGGATCTGTTCGGCGATATCCTGGTGCCTTCGGAAACAGTCGTTGAGCTTAAAAACGGGGAGCGCAAAACTTCCACGCGCAAATTTTTCCCCGGCTACATTCTGGTGCAGATGGAGTTGAATAGCGAGACCTGGCACGTAGTAAAAGATACGGCCAAGGTAACCGGCTTTGTGGGGGGGGGGACTAATCCTCCACCTATTCCTGACGCTGAAGTTGAAAAAATTACCGCCCGGATGGAAGAGGGTGCAGAGCGCCCGCGCCCCAAAATTGAATATGAAGTGGGTGAGACGGTGCGCGTCATTGATGGGCCGTTCCTCAATTTTACCGGGATTGTGGAAGATGTTAAACCAGACAAGGGTAAGTTGAAGGTCATGGTAAGTATTTTTGGCCGCGTGACCCCTGTTGAGTTGGATTTTATACAGGTTGAAAAGACCAGCTAGGCTGGGTGAAAATTTAAGGAGTAACTGATGGCCAAAAAAGTAGCAGGACAGATAAAACTGCAGATTCCGGCCGGGAAGGCGAATCCTTCACCTCCCGTTGGACCGGCACTAGGCCAGCATGGTGTTAATATCATGGAATTCTGTAAGGCTTTCAACGCCCAGACACAGGGCGAAGATGGCATGATAATTCCAGTTGTAATTACCGTTTATGCTGACCGTTCTTTTTCATTTATAACCAAAACACCGCCTGCGGCCGTGTTGCTCAAAAAAGCAGCCAACGTCAACAAGGGTTCCGGTGTTCCTAATAAAGAGAAGGTTGGCAAGGTTACGCGCGATCAGATACTTGAAATTGCACGTATCAAGATGCCGGACCTTAATGCATACGATGAAGAGGCCGCTGTACGTACTGTTGAGGGTACGGCACGCAGCATCGGGCTTGACATCGAATAAAGTTGGAGTGAGAGCTGATGGCTATAGGTAAAAAACAGATAACTGCTAAAAGCAAGGTCGACAGGTCGCTAAAATACTCCTTGAGCGATGCCCTGGAACTTGTTAAAGAGGCGTCTTTCGCCAACTTTGATGAGACCGTGGATCTTACCGTGCGCCTGGGTGTTGACCCGCGTAAAGCAGATCAGATGGTGCGTGGTGCAGTAGTGCTGCCCAATGGTCTGGGTAAGAGTGTGCGGGTTCTGGTGTTTGCCAAAGGGGAAAAGGCGCAGGAAGCGGAAGAAGCTGGCGCTGACTATGTTGGCGGTGACGATCTGGTCGAGAAAATCCAGAATGGTTGGTTTGAGTTCGATACCGCAATTGCAACCCCGGATATGATGGGGGTCGTTGGTAAGATCGGTCGCCTGCTCGGTCCCCGTGGATTGATGCCTAACCCTAAGGTGGGTACGGTTACGTTTGATGTCGGGCGTTCCGTAAATGAGGCGAAATCAGGTAAGGTTGAGTATCGTGCAGAGAAGGCAGGCATTGTCCATGCACCCGTAGGTAAGGTCTCGTTTGATGCGCAGAGTTTGCACGGCAACGTTGTAGCACTTATGGACGCCTTAGTGAAGGCCAAACCTTCTACGGCAAAGGGTACCTATCTGCGCAAGATAAGTATTTCCAGCACTATGGGTCCCGGAATTCAGGTAGATGTGCCTGACGTACAGGCCCTGGTTAAGTGATAAAAAATAGATAAGTATCAGCTGTTTCGGTTTCAGAACCGAAGCAGGCATTTGTCTGCCTGTATGGCAGAGTACATTCCTCGTCGAAGACAGCAGGTACGCTACGTTTAATGCAGACTTACTGCTCCTGCCGAGACTGAATGGAGCCATTTCGTGTCTCCCAGTCCTATCGAGGGGATAAGAAATTCTAGGAAAGGAGGAGAGGTGAATGGCTGATCAACAAAGTAAAGAACAACTTGTAGCTGAACTTAGCGCAAAGCTTAGGGGCTCCAAGGCGGCTTTCCTGGCCAACTATCGTGGGATCTCGGTAGAACAGTCCAATGAGCTTCGTACTAAACTGCGCGAAGCCGGAGTTGAGTACCGCGTAGTCAAGAATACGCTGCTGTCGCTGGCTTGCAAGGGCACCGATTTTGAGTGTCTTCAGGAGTATCTTACCGGTCCTACTGCATTGGCTCTGGCCGTTGAAGATCCGGTTCAGCCAGCCAAAGTGCTGTTTGAGTTCGCTAAAGACAGTAAAGTCTTCGAACTTAAAAGTGGCGCATTGGATGGCAATATTCTAAGTGTTGAGGATATTGAATCACTATCTAAGCTGCCGAGTCGTGAAGTACTTCTGGGCAAGATGCTTGGTTCTATCAGCGCCCCGACTACTAACTTCGTTGGCGTTCTCGCCGCAGTGCCGCGCTCACTGGTGCAGGTACTGGGTGCGATTCAGGAACAGAAAAATGCCTAATGCCTAATGGCGTAACCGTAATATAACAAGCTATATTTTACATAATGGAGATAAGCAATGGCTGATATCACTAAAGAGCAGGTAATTGAGTTTATCGAGAATATGACTGTTCTCGAACTGGCTGATCTGGTAAAAGAACTGGAAGACAAATTTGGCGTATCTGCAGCTGCACCTGTTGCAGTTGCTGCTGGTGCCCCAGCTGAAGGCGCTGCAGAAGCTGAAGAACAGACTGAATTTGATGTTGTTCTTACTGGTGCCGGTGACAAGAAGATCAATGTAATCAAGGTTGTGCGTGCTATCACTGGTCTGGGCCTCAAAGAAGCTAAAGAGATGGTTGATGGCGCACCCAATACGGTTAAAGAAGCGGCCTCAAAAGAGGATGCAGAAGATATTAAGAAGCAACTTGAAGAAGCCGGAGCTTCTGTCGAACTCAAATAGAGAGCAATTCCATAATTCTCTATTAAAAAGCCAAGGTCGCATTGCGGCCTTGGCTGTTCTTCGTTCTTTTCCTAAGGAGTGATCATGGCTTATTCGATTACGAATAACCAGCTGTTGCGTAAGCGTTTTTCTGACGTTAAAAGCGTCATCGAGATGCCTAATCTCATTGATATCCAGAAAAATTCCTACAAACGCTTCATGCAGGAGGATATTCCTGCTGACCAGCGCCAGCTAATCGGTCTGGAAGCGGTATTCCGCTCTGTATTCCCGATTAAAGACTTCAACGAAACCTGTTCGCTGGAGTACGTTTCCTATGTTCTCGAAGCTCCCAAATATGATGTAGACGAATGTCATCAACGCGGTATGACCTATGCTGCACCGGTGAAGGTGCGCGTGCGTCTCGTTTCATGGGATGTGGATAAGGATACTGACGTTCAGTCAATTCGGGATATCAAAGAGCAGGAAGTATATTTCGGCGAAATCCCGCTGATGACAGAGAACGGAACCTTTGTCATTAATGGCACCGAACGGGTAATTGTAAGCCAGTTGCATCGCTCCCCAGGGGTATTTTATGACCACGACCGGGGCAAGACCCATTCAAGTGGCAAGTTTCTCTATAGTGCGCGCGTGATCCCATACCGTGGCTCCTGGCTGGACTTTGACTTCGACCATAAAGATCTGCTCTATGTGCGCATTGACCGCAGACGCAAGCTTCCTGCCACGGTATTGCTTCAGGCTTTAGGTTACAGCGCTGAAGAGTTGTTGCGTTACTATTACGATACAGAAGTGGTCGAAATTGGTGCGGAGAGTTTTTCCAAAGAGGTCAATCTGGATCTTCTTGCGGGTCAGCGTGCCGTACTGGAAGTTAAAGACGCAGACGGCAATGTGATAGTGCGCCCCAATCGAAAGTTTACCAAGGCTGCCATCAAAAAGATTGCCGATGCAGGGCTGAAAACTATTCCTGTAACCGAGCAAGAGGTTGTCGGGCGTTATCTGGCCACCGATGTAGTAGATGAAGAGAGCGGCGAAGTGCTTCTTGAGTGCAATCAGGAACTCACTGAAACGGCGCTCGAGTTGTTGCGCGAGAAAAAGATTAAGTCTGTTGAGTTGCTCTTTATCGACCATCTCTATGTCGGCTCCTATCTACGCGATACCCTGGCTCAGGATTCGGTAACCAACCCCGAAGATGCAATTATCGAGATTTATCGACGTCTGCGCCCTGGCGATCCCCCCACAGTTAAAAGTGCTAATGCGCTGTTTGATAATCTCTTTTTCAGTGAAGAGCGCTACGACCTCTCCATTGTTGGGCGTCTGAAGCTCAATTACAAACTCGGGCTCGACAAACCTCTCGAAGAGCGAACCCTGTCCAAGGAAGATATCCTTGAAGTGGTTCGCTATCTGATTGAGTTGCGCAACGGACGTGGCTCCATTGACGACATTGACCATCTGGGCAATCGGCGCGTCAGGGTAGTGGGCGAGCTGTTGGAGAACCACTATCGTGTCGGGTTGGTTCGCATGGAGCGTGCCATCAAAGAGCGCATGAGTCTGCAGGAAGTGGACAGTCTCATGCCACACGATTTGATTAACTCCAAGCCGGTTTCTGCGGTGGTTAAAGAGTTTTTTGGCTCCTCCCAGCTGTCGCAGTTTATGGACCAGACCAATCCCCTGTCTGAAATTACCCATAAACGCCGCCTTTCGGCTCTCGGACCTGGTGGGTTAACGCGCGAGCGTGCCGGTTTTGAGGTACGTGATGTACATCCGACCCACTATGGGCGCGTATGCCCCATTGAAACACCGGAAGGTCCGAACATCGGTCTTATTGCATCGCTGTCCACCTATGCGCGCATTAACGAACACGGCTTTGTTGAGACACCGTATCGCATCGTTAAAGATGGACGCGTAACCGAAGAGGTGCGTTACTTCTCGGCGCTGGAAGAAGGGGGCAATACTATTGCCCAGGCCAATGCAGTGCTGGATGAAGACAACCGTTTTGTAAATGATGTAATCAACGTGCGCCAGAATGGTGAATTTCTCATGCTCAAGCGTGAGGAAGTGCAACTGATGGACGTATCGCCCAAACAGCTGGTTTCGGTTGCGGCGGCGCTGATCCCGTTTCTGGAAAATGACGACGCCAACCGTGCCCTCATGGGCTCCAATATGCAGCGTCAGGCGGTTCCTCTCCTCCGTGCGGATGCACCGCTCGTGGGCACCGGCATGGAGCGCAAGGTTGCGCACGATTCCGGCGCTGCCGTAGTTGTGCAGCACGATGGAGTAGTGGACTCTGTTGATGCATCGCGTATCGTGGTGCGCGTGAGCGAGGGGCAGAGTGGTGTTACTGGTACCGGTGTGGATATCTACAACCTGACCAAGTTTGTGCGCTCTAACCAGAACACTTGTCTGAATCAGAAGCCTGTTGTAGAGGTTGGTGATCGGGTTAAGCGTGGCGACATCATCGCGGATGGCCCCTCTACCCAGTTCGGTGAACTGGGGCTGGGACAGAATATCCTGGTCGCATTCATGCCGTGGGAAGGTTATAATTTTGAGGACTCTATTCTGATCTCTGAGCGCCTCGTCAAGGATGATCGCTACACTTCCGTACACATTGAAGAGTTTGAGTGCGTTGCACGCGATACCAAATTAGGTAAGGAAGAGATCACCGATGATATCCCGAATCTGGGTGACGATGCGCTAAAAGATCTTGACGAGAGCGGAATTATCCGTATTGGCGCTGAAGTCAAGCAAGGCGACATCATGGTGGGGAAGATCACCCCCAAGGGGGAGACCCAGCTATCGCCGGAGGAGAAGCTCCTGCGTGCCATCTTCGGGGAAAAAGCCGGAGATGTCCGGGATACCTCACTGCGTGTACCTCCAGGAGTTGAAGGGGTGGTTATCGGAGCCCGCGTATTCTCACGCAAGGGATCTGATAAGGATGCGCGCACAGAAAAAATCGAGCAGCAGGAGATAGAAAAACTTCTCAAGGATCAGAACGATGAGATCCGCATTGTGCGTGAGTCGGCGCGCAACAAACTCACAGATATCCTCGAAGGGAAGCGTCCCGCGGTTACGATTACGGACAACAAGGATAATATTGTACTTCCCAAAGGGGAGCCCATTGAAGCAGAGAAACTTCTACAGCTTCCCATGGAGCGCTGGAACGAGATTTCTCTTCAAAGCGAGGAAGAAGCCGAAGCTACAGTAGCGGATGTGTTGGCGCATCTGAAAGAACATGATGCGGTAATAAAGGCCAAATTTGCGGAAAAAATTGACCGCATCAGACGTGGAGATGACCTTCCTCCCGGAGTGATCAAGATGGTCAAAGTATATGTGGCCATCAAACGCAAACTCTCCGTAGGGGATAAGATGGCCGGCCGCCATGGTAACAAAGGTGTCCTGTCACGCATCCTGCCTGAGGAGGATATGCCCTACACCGAAGATGGAACTCCGGTTGAGATTGTCCTTAACCCGCTAGGGGTCCCGTCTCGTATGAACATCGGGCAGATTCTGGAGATTCATCTTGGTCTTGCAGCACGTGGGCTGGGAAATCAGATACAGGCCGAACTTGACCGCCGTGCGGGAATTGAGGAACTGCGTTCCAAGATCAAGGATGTTTACTCCGACAAGGATCTCGATCCGTTTATTGAAAATCTGCCTGAGCGCGATGTCAAGAAACTCGCAGTGCGTCTTTCGCACGGGGTGCCTATGGCAACACCGGTATTTGAGGGTGTAACTGAAGCAGATGTAAAGGCTCAGATCAAAAAGGCCGGTTTTGACACGTCCGGACAGATGACGCTGTACGATGGGCGCACTGGTGATGCGTTCAAGGAGCAGGTCACCGTGGGCATCATGTATATGCTCAAGCTGCACCACCTGGTCGATGATAAGATTCATGCCAGAAGCATCGGTCCCTACAGCCTCGTTACCCAGCAACCGTTGGGGGGTAAAGCTCAGTTCGGCGGGCAGCGTCTGGGCGAGATGGAAGTCTGGGCTATGGAGGCTTATGGTGCTTCCCATGCCCTGCAGGAGTTCCTCACGGTTAAATCGGATGATGTGGCCGGGAGAACCAGAATGTATGAAGCAATCGTCAAAGGACGGCATACCCTCGAAGCAGGGCTGCCGGAATCGTTCAACGTCCTGTTGAAAGAGCTTCAGGCTCTGTGCCTTGACGTAGAGCTGCTGGAAGACGAGAAAGAATAATACTGCCATCCCTTAAGGAGATGAGTTTTGGAAGATAGTATTAACCTGTTTGAGCGTCCCAAGGATCCGTTGAGTTTTGACACCATTCGCCTGTCGCTTTCATCGCCTGAGACGATTCGTGAACGTTCCTTTGGTGAAGTCAAAAAGCCGGAGACCATAAACTACCGTACCTTCAAGCCGGAACGTGATGGTCTGTTTTGTGCCAAAATTTTTGGCCCTGTGAAGGACTACGAATGTAACTGCGGTAAATATAAGCGTATGAAACACCGTGGTATTGTGTGTGAAAAGTGCGGGGTTGAGGTGATCCCGAGCAAGGTTCGGCGTGAGCGTCTCGCCCATATCGACCTTGCGTGTCCGGTAGCACATATCTGGTTTCTGAAGTCTCTTCCTTCCCGTATCGGCACCCTGTTGGATATGACCCTGAAGGAGTTGGAAAAGGTTCTGTACTTCGAGGCATATATTGTTCTCGACAGCGCCGACACCGAGTTGGAAGAGGGGCAGATTCTGCCCGAAGACAAGTATAATGAGCTGATGGCCGAGTATTCCGGGCAGTTCTCTGCCGGTATGGGCGCCGAGGCGATCCGCGAGTTGCTTGCGGCCCTCGATCTTGAGGAGATTGCGCAGGAGTTACGTGTTGAAATGCGCGAATCCACGAGTGAGGCCAAGAAAAAGAAGGTTGCGAAACGCCTGAAGGTGGTTAATGCCTTTTTGCGTAGTAACAATCGCCCCGAGTGGATGATTCTGGAGACTCTCCCGGTGCTCCCGCCGGAGTTGCGACCTCTGGTACCGCTGGATGGCGGACGCTTTGCGACCTCCGATTTGAACGACTTGTATCGCCGCGTAATAAATCGCAATAATCGTCTCAAGCGCCTCATGGATCTGCATGCGCCTGAGGTTATTATCCGCAATGAGAAGCGCATGTTGCAGGAAGCGGTAGACGCCTTGTTTGACAACGGTCGCCGTGGGCGTGCGATCACCGGCCCCAATAAGCGCCCCTTGAAATCCCTCTCCGATATGCTCAAAGGCAAAGGGGGACGATTCCGTCAGAATCTTCTGGGTAAGCGTGTTGATTACTCCGGACGTAGCGTTATCGTTGCTGGACCGGAGTTGAAGCTACATCAGTGCGGGTTGCCGAAGAAGATGGCTCTGGAACTGTTTAAACCCTTTATCTACAACAAGCTTGAAGAGCTCGGTCTCTGTACCACTATCAAGAGTGCGAAGAAGCTAGTGGAGAAGGAAAAACCCGAGGTGTGGGACGTGCTCGAAGATGTCATTCGGGAGCATCCGGTAATGCTGAACCGTGCTCCGACCCTTCACCGCCTCGGTATCCAGGCTTTTGAGCCGGTACTTATCGAGGGTAAGGCGATTCAGCTGCATCCGCTGGTGTGTACCGCGTTTAACGCCGACTTTGACGGAGACCAGATGGCAGTGCATCTGCCGCTCTCTATTGAAAGTCAAATCGAAGCGCGCGTCCTCATGATGTCGACCAACAATATCCTCTCACCTGCTAATGGTAAGCCGATTATTGTTCCTTCGCAGGACATGGTGTTGGGACTGTACTACATGACGCGTATTCGTCCCTTTATCAAGGGAACGGGTAAAATCTTCAGCTCTCCGGACGAATTGCGCATTGCCTACGATGCCGGTGAAGTTGAACTTCAGGCCGGGGTCAAGGTACGCATGAGCCCGGTAGATGGGAAACCGCCTGAACTGATCGAGACCGGGGTCGGGCGTGTACTCCTGCGTGAAATTGTCCCTGGGGTAATTCCGTTTGATCAGATCAACCGGGTGATGACCAAGAAACAGATTGCAGAGCTGATTGATGCAAGTTTTCGTCTTGCCGGCAACAAGCAGACGGTAATCCTTGCGGATAAGCTCAAGCAGACCGGTTATCGCTTCTCAACCATCGCCGGGATCTCCATCGGCCTCGATGATATGGTGGTTCCGGAATCCAAGCAGGGGTATATCGATGCTGCACTAGAAGAGGTTAAGGAAATTCAGAGCCAATATACTGATGGTCTTATCACGGATGGGGAACGCTACAACAAGGTGGTGGATATCTGGGCCAAGTGTACCGAGGATATCGCAACCACCATGTTGAGTGATCTTTCGACTGACCGTTTTGAGTCAGAAGATGGCGAAGTTGTGGAAGCCCCATCCTTCAATGCCATCCATATGATGGCCGATTCGGGTGCGCGTGGTAGTGCTCAGCAGATTCGTCAGCTCGCAGGTATGCGTGGTCTTATGGCCAAGCCTTCAGGGGAAATTATCGAAACCCCGATTACCGCGAACTTCCGTGAAGGGCTTACGGTGCTGCAGTACTTCATCTCGTCTCACGGTGCACGTAAGGGGCTTGCCGATACCGCACTCAAGACCGCGAACTCCGGGTATCTTACCCGTCGTCTGGTGGATGTGGCGCAGGATGCTATTATTACCGAGCAGGACTGCCATACCCTTGACGGGGTTATGATCTCATCCCTGATCGATTCAGGCGAGGTGATCCAGTCTCTTGGCGACAGAATCCTGGGACGCACCGCACTTGAAGATATCTGTGATCCGGTTGATGGGCATGTGATTGTTAAAGCCAATGAGGAGATCGATGAAGACCTGGTGAAAGACATAGAGGATGCCGGAATTGAGCGACTCAAGATTCGTTCGGTGCTCACCTGCAAGAGCCGCCAGGGGATTTGCGCTTCCTGCTATGGACGCGATCTGGCACGAGGGCATATGGTCAACCTGGGAGAGGCTGTTGGCGTCATTGCGGCACAGTCCATCGGGGAGCCTGGTACTCAGCTGACCATGCGTACCTTTCATATCGGGGGTGCTGCGTCCAGAAGTGCAGAGCAGACCTCGCTAGAAGCACGCTACGACGGGGTGTTGCAATTCGACAACCTAAAGTCTGTTCTTAATCGCGATGGTAATCACATAGTAACCAACCGTAACGGCCAGATTGTCATTGTAGATGAGACCGGACGTGAGCGTGAACGTCATGAGCTCCTCTATGGTACCAAATTGCTGGTTGGCCCCGAAGAAGAGGTGAAGGCAGGGATGCAGTTGGCTGAATGGGATCCGTACACCATGCCGGTTCTTACCGAAGTGGGTGGGCGTGTTCACTATGGAGACATCGTTGCCGGGCTCACAATGGATGAAAAAGTCGATGATGTAACCGGGCTTTCACGCAAGGTTATTATCGAATCAAAAGCGTCCGACAAGCGCCCCCGCATTATCCTTAAGGATGAGGATGGGAAGTCGGTGAAACTCCCGAACGGCATGGTAGCCCGCTATATGTTACCCGTCGGCTCTAATATCAATATAGCCGAAGATGCCGAAGTGTCTCCCGGGGACATCCTGGCTAAGATTCCGCGCGAAACTACCAAGACCAAGGATATTACCGGTGGTCTGCCGCGCGTCGCTGAGCTCTTCGAAGCGCGTAAACCCAAGGAGTTTGCTATTCTCAGTGAGATTGACGGCACTGTAACCTATGGCAAGGATACCAAAGGAAAGCGGAAAGTTGTGGTTACTCCGGAAATCGGGGAGCCCATGGAGTATCTGATTCCCAAGGGCAAACACATCAGCGTACAGGAAGGTGATCAGGTCATAGCCGGCGATCCGCTCATGGATGGTTCCCGCAACCCGCATGATATCCTGCGCGTATTGGGTGAGAAGGAACTGGCCAAGTATCTGGTGGACGAGGTTCAAGAGGTCTACCGTCTTCAGGGTGTAGGTATCAACGATAAGCACATCGAAACCATCGTTCGTCAGATGTTGCGTCGCGTAGCAATCCGCGAGGTAGGAGATACGGATTTCCTTATTGATGACCAGATCTCACGTGAGGAATTTGAAAAAGAGAATGAGCGCATACTTGCCGAAGATGGAAGCCCCGCAGTTGGTGAGCCAATCATGCTGGGTATAACCAAGGCATCCCTGTCTACTGAGTCTTTTATCTCAGCTGCTTCATTCCAGGAAACTACCAAGGTCTTGACCCAGGCTTCCATTGAAGGGAAGGAAGACCATCTGTGCGGCCTGAAAGAAAACGTTATCATGGGTCGCCTGATTCCTGCAGGTACCGGAATACCCGAGTACCGCACGGTTAAGGTTCAGGCTCCAGAGCCAGAAGTTGAAAAGGAAGAGCAGGATCTCGAAGAAACTGATTCTGCACAGGAAAAACAGGAAAAAGCCTCTGCCGAGGTATAGTTATCCTCCGGCGCCAGTACGGGCCTGAGGAAAAATATATGCAGGATATGTAACATCTGCTTGACTTTGGGTGCAGCAGTTGTTATCGTCCGCGAGTTTTCCCCTTCACGGGGGACGTTCTTTCAATTTTGTGAATAGTAATTTCGGGAGTAAGAAATGCCGACAATCAATCAGTTGATCAATAAAGGGCGCAAGAGGAAAGAGCGGAAGGGTGCAGCACGTGCGCTGCAGTCCAATCCGCAGCGTCGGGGTGTTTGCACCAGGGTTTATACAACCACACCGAAGAAGCCGAACTCGGCACTAAGGAAGGTTGCACGTGTGCGCCTGACAAACGGGATTGTAGTTTCATCCTATATCCCCGGGGTCGGACATAACCTGCAGGAGCACTCCGTTGTGCTGGTGCGTGGTGGTCGTGTAAAGGACTTGCCTGGTGTACGTTATCACATTGTTCGTGGTGCGCTTGATTTGGCCGGTGTGCAGGGTCGTATGCAGGGTCGTTCCAAGTATGGTGCTAAGCGTCCTAAGTAGGACATGCCTAAGCAGGACATTGATATAAAAGAGGTCGTTTAAGATGCCTAGAAGAAGAGAAGTAGCAAAAAGGGTCGTTCTTGCAGATCCTAAATTCAATGATCGAATCGTAACCAAGTTTGTCAATCACCTGATGTTGGGTGGGAAGAAAAGTGTTGCAGAAACGATCGTTTATGGTGCCTTTGATTTGATTGCTGAGCGGAGCGGTGAAGATCCTCTGGAGGTGTTCAAGAAGGCGTTTGAAAATGTTCGCCCCATGCTTGAGGTCAAGTCCCGCCGTGTTGGTGGCTCTACCTATCAGGTTCCGGTAGAAGTACGTGCAGAGCGTCGTAATGCCCTGGTTATCCGTTGGGTGCTTGCTGCGGCTCGTAAGCGCGGGGAGCGCACCATGCGTGAGCGCCTCGCTGCAGAACTTCTAGATGCGGCCAATGGTCGTGGCGGAGCGGTTAAGAAGAAGGAAGACACTCATCGCATGGCCGAAGCGAACAAGGCATTTGCCCATTATCGCTGGTAGCGATCTGAATCTGGAGGAAGTTGAGCAGTGGCACGTAAAGTATCGCTAGAAAAAACACGCAATATCGGCATTATGGCTCACATCGACGCTGGTAAAACCACAACAACAGAGCGTATTCTGTTTTATACTGGTATTTCCCATAAGATCGGCGAAGTCCATGATGGCGCAGCGACCATGGACTGGATGGAGCAGGAGCAAGAGCGCGGAATTACTATTACCTCAGCTGCGACTACCTGTTTCTGGAAAGACCATCGCGTAAATATAATTGACACCCCCGGCCACGTGGACTTCACTATTGAGGTTGAACGTTCTCTGCGAGTGCTGGACGGCGCTGTAGCCGTATTCTGTTCTGTTGGCGGCGTTGAGCCTCAGTCAGAGACCGTCTGGCGCCAGGCCGACAAATATGGGGTTCCTCGTCTCGCCTTCATCAATAAGATGGATCGTGTCGGTGCCGATTTTACATACGGTGTAGGCATGATGCGTGACCGTCTCGGCGCTAATCCTGTCCCTATGCAGTTGCCCATCGGTAAAGAAGATTACTTCCGGGGCGTGGTTGACCTGGTAACGGAAAAAGCAATTGTGTGGAAGGATGAAAATCTCGGTGCCGAGTTTGAAGAGATCGAGATCCCTGCAGATATGGTTGACGATGTTGCCGCTGCGCGTGAAGCGATGCTTGAAGAGCTTTGCACGCATGATGACAGTCTGATGGAGAAATATCTCGGGGGCGAGGAGCTCAGTGTCGACGAGATTAAAGCTTCAGCTCGCCGCGCCACTATGGATCTGCATATCAACCCGGTATTCTGCGGCAGCGCCTTTAAGAATAAAGGGGTGCAGAACCTCCTCGACGCTGTGATCGATTACATGCCCAGTCCAACTGATGTTAAGCCGATTGAGGGCTTGGATCCCAAGGGTGAGCCTATTACGCGCCCTGCGGATGACAGCGGCCCTTTTGCGGCTCTGGCATTTAAGATCATGACCGATCCGTTTGTAGGTCAGCTTTCCTTTTTTCGTGTTTATTCCGGCATTGCTGAAGCAGGTTCGACTATTCTTAACTCTACCAAGGGTAAAAAAGAGCGTCTTGGACGGATCCTTAAGATGCATGCGAACAAGCGCGAGGAGATCAAGGAGGTCTACTCCGGGGATATCGCTGCAGCTGTAGGCCTGAAGTATTCCACTACCGGTGACACCCTGTGTGACCCCAGTAATGAGTGCCTCCTCGAAGCGATGGAATTTCCGGATCCGGTTATCCATATTGCCATTGAGCCCAAGACCAAGAGTGATCAGGAGAAACTTGCGGTTGCTCTGGGTAAGTTGCTTGCAGAGGATCCTTCCATGGGGGTTCGCACTGATGACGAGACCGGTCAGACCATCCTTTCAGGTATGGGCGAGCTCCATCTTGAGGTGGTTATCGACCGCCTGAAGCGCGAATTCAAGGTAGAAGCTAATGTGGGTGCACCGCAGGTAGCCTATCGCGAGTCCATCACCAAGCAGGTTGAAGTGCAGGGCAAATTTGTGCGCCAGTCCGGGGGTCGCGGTCAATACGGCGATTGTTGGCTGCGCATTGAGCCTCAGGAAACTGGCGTAGGTTTTGAATTTGTGGATGCGATTAAAGGTGGGGTTATCCCGCGCGAATACATTCCTGCTGTTGGTAAAGGTGCTGAAGAAGCAGCGCAGTCCGGGGTTATCGCAGGATTTCCGCTCGTTGATGTTAAGGTAACTTGCTATGATGGCTCCTACCATGATGTTGACTCTTCTGAGATGGCATTCAAGATCGCCGGCTCCATGGGCTTTAAAGAGGGGGCGGCCAAAGCCGGTCCGGTTCTCCTTGAGCCCATGATGGCGGTTGAGGTCGTGGTGCCAGAGGAATATATGGGTGACGTCATCGGCGATATTAACAGCCGTCGCGGTAAGGTTATGAGCATGGATGCGCGTGGTGGTGCTCAGGTTATTAATGCCCATGTGCCCCTTTCAAGTATGTTTGGCTACGCAACTTCTTTGCGTAGCGCAACCCAGGGACGCGCAACTTATACAATGGTGTTTGATCACTACGAACAGGTGCCAAAGGCGATTTCTGAAGAAATCATTGCCAAGGTCAAAGGCTAAGGAGAACGTTATGTCCAAAGAGAAATTTGAAAGAAATAAGCCGCACGTCAACATAGGAACCATTGGGCACGTTGACCATGGCAAGACCACCCTCACCGCGGCCATTACCAAAGTAATGTCCAGCCAGGGATGGGGAGGGGAAGCCCGCGCCTTTGATCAGATCGACAACGCGCCCGAAGAGCGCGAGCGCGGCATCACCATTGCCACCGCCCACGTAGAATACGAGACCGCCAATCGGCACTACGCCCACGTAGACTGCCCCGGTCACGCCGACTACGTAAAGAATATGATCACCGGAGCCGCCCAGATGGACGGCGCGATCCTGGTCGTGTCCGCCGCAGACGGCCCCATGCCGCAGACCCGTGAGCACATCCTGCTCGCGCGTCAGGTAGGTGTACCCGCAATCGTGGTATTCCTTAACAAGGCCGACATGGTAGACGACGAAGAACTTATGGAGCTCGTCGAGCTCGAAGTTCGCGAGCTCCTAAGCTCCTACGACTTCCCCGGCGACGACATCCCCGTAGTAGCAGGCAGCGCCCTCAAGGCCCTTGAGTGCGCCTCAGGTGATGACGATGAAAAGCCCATCCTAGAGCTCATGGAGCAGGTAGACACCTACCTTCCCGAGCCCGAGCGCGCCATCGATCAGCCGTTTCTCATGCCGGTCGAAGACGTATTCTCCATCTCCGGGCGTGGCACCGTAGCCACCGGACGTGTAGAAAGCGGCGTAGTAAAAGTCGGCGAAGAGATCGAGATCGTGGGTATGAAAGATACCCGTAAGACTACCGTAACCGGGGTAGAGATGTTCCGCAAGATGCTCGACCAGGGACAGGCTGGCGACAACGTAGGTATCCTGCTGCGAGGCGTGAAGCGTGAAGACATCGAGCGCGGTCAGGTATTGGCCAAGCCCGGCAGCATCACCCCGCACACCAAATTCAAGGCCGAAGCCTACATCCTCACCAAAGAAGAAGGTGGACGTCATACCCCGTTCTTCAAAGGATATCGTCCCCAGTTCTACTTCCGTACCACCGACGTGACCGGTATTGTAGAGTTGCCCGAGGGAGTAGAGATGGTAATGCCCGGCGACAACATCGCCATGAGCGCAGAGCTGATCACGCCCATCGCCATGGATAAAGAGCTGCGCTTCGCAATCCGCGAAGGTGGACGTACTGTTGGCGCTGGTGTTGTAAGCGAAATTATTGAGTAGTAGAGGATTCAGATGGCTAGTCAGAAGATAAGAATTCGCCTCAAGGCGTATGACCATAAACTGCTGGATATGGCAGTAAATGAGATTGTAGATACGGTGAAGCGTACTGGTTCTCGCTTGGCAGGACCTATTCCGCTTCCCACAGTGATCAATAAGTACTGTGTACTGCGTGGACCGCACGTTGATAAGAAGAGTCGCGAGCAATTTGAGATTCGCACGCATAAGCGTTTGCTCGATATCCTCGAGCCGACCCAGCAGACGGTAGATGCTCTGATGAAGCTAGATCTTTCTGCGGGCGTATTTGTGGAAATCAAGCTGTAAGCGCAGTACAAGTTACTATAGAGAAGATGAGGATAGAGAGATGGTAGACGGTATTCTTGGAAAAAAACTGGGGATGACCCAGATATTTACCGAGAGCGGTGCGCGTATACCTGTTACGGTTATCGAAGCTGGTCCCTGTACGGTAGTACAGAAAAAGCTTGCGGAGACCGACGGGTACACGGCAGTACAGCTCGGGTTTGGTGCACAAAAGGCCCAGCGTGTAAACAAGCCTCTCACTGGGCACTTTGCCAAAGCAGGTCAGGGAGTATTCAAGTATCTGCGTGAAGTTAATGGTGATGTGGCTGAATATGAGGTAGGCGCTCTGATCAAGTGTGACGATGTCTTCAGTGCTGGCGATGTAGTAGATGTGGTAGGCACGAGTAAGGGTAAAGGTTTTCAGGGTGTTATGAAGCGCTGGAACTTCTCCGGCGGACGTAGTACTCATGGTTCTAAGTTCCATCGTAGCGCTGGTGCAATAGGTGCTAGTGCGTGGCCTGCAAAGGTATTTAAAGGCAAGAAAATGGCCGGCCAGATGGGGAACGAGCAGGTAACTGTTCAAAACCTCGAAATTGTCGACGTGCGTGCCGATCAGAATGTGGTTCTGGTTAAGGGTGCGATCCCTGGTCCGAAGAATGGTCTGGTCGCAATTCGCAAAGCGGTGAAGGCGAAGGCCTAGGCCTAGGTGATACGGGAGAAGTACAATGGCTAAAGTAACTGTATATGATATGCAAAAAAATCCGTTGTCGGAGCGTGAAATATCTGACAGCGTTTTTGATACACCAGTAAAGGGATACCTTATCCATGATGTTGTCCGTAGTCAGTTGGCTGCGCGCCGTCAGGGAACTGCGGCGACAAAATCGCGTGGCATGGTCGCAGGTGGAGGTAAGAAACCCTATAAGCAGAAGGGTACGGGTAATGCCCGTCAAGGTACCATCCGTGCTCCTCATTATGTAGGTGGTGGTGCTGCTTTCGGTCCGTCGCCGCGCCAGTACGGCTTTAAACTGAATAAAAAAGTTAAAAAGTCTGCGCTGTGTTCAGCACTTTCAGCACGCTTCCAGGGAGATGAATTACTGATTTTGTCAGACATGAAACTCGACAAAATCAGCACTAAGTCTTTCTCACAGGTTCTGAACAAACTCGAGCTTGAAAATGCTTTGGTTGTAATTGAAGGCGCAAACCCTGAGGTTGAGCTGTCTGCGCGTAATCTGCACAATGTCAAAGTGTTGCGTGCAGAAGGCATTAATGTCTACGATGTTATGAAGTATCGTAAACTCGTTTTGACAGAGGGTGCCGTAGAAGTACTGGAAGGAGCATTAGCGCAATGAGACCTTTGCATCAGATTATAAAAAAGCCACTCCTTACCGAGAAGACAACCATGCAGAAAGAAGATGGCCGCGTGGTTGCATTTGAAGTGGCACGGGATGCCAATAAGATTGAGATTAAGCAGGCTATTGAGAAAGCCTTTGATGTCAAGGTTGATGATGTTAACACCTTGATTGTCGCGGGCAAGATCAAGCGTGTCGGACGACAGTTTGGTAAGCGTCCCAATCGGAAGAAGGCATATATTACTCTCGCTGAAGGTAGCAACATAGATTTCTTCGGCGTGTAATGACAGTTTAAGGAATACGGAGTAGGATAATGGCGATAAAAAAGTTTAAGCCAACCTCGCCAGGGCGGCGTCACATGACGGCCTCGTCTTTTGAGGAGGTTACAACAGCGACACCGGAAAAGTCACTTTTGGAACCTTTAAAGAAAAGTGGCGGGCGTAACAATAATGGACGGATCACCAAGCGCCATACCGGTGGCGGTCATAAGCGTAAGTACCGTATTATAGATTTCAAGCGGGACAAAAAAGAGATACCGGCCAAGGTTGTGTCTATCGAATATGACCCGAATCGCTCTGCCCGGATAGCCCTGCTCAATTATGCGGATGGCGAAAAGCGCTACATTCTTGCTCCGCAGGGTTTGGAAGTAGGAAACAATATTCAGGCAAGTAATAGTGCCGATATTAAGCCCGGCAATGCGATGCAGATTCGTTCTATCCCCCTTGGCACCTGGGTTCACAACGTAGAGCTTAAGGTAGGTAAGGGTGGTCAGCTCGCGCGCAGCGCCGGTGCATACGCGATGATCGCAGCCAAGGAAGGCAAGTACGCGCAACTGCGCCTTCCTTCTGGAGAGGTACGCCTAGTACTCCAGGAGTGCTGTGCTACTATTGGCCAGGTCGGTAACATAGATCACGAAAATGTGAAACTCGGAAAAGCCGGACGTAATCGCTGGCTTGGCAAGCGGCCTCAGTCACGTGGTGTTGCAATGAACCCGATCGATCACCCGCACGGTGGTGGCGAAGGTAAGAGTTCAGGTGGTCGTCATCCGGTTACCCCTTGGGGTGTTCCGACCAAAGGGTATAAAACCCGCACCAATAAGCGCACTGATCGTTTTATTGTGCGCCGTAAGAACAAGTAAAGGAGGCAGTTGTGCCAAGATCAATTAAAAAAGGACCTTACGTCGAAGAATCGCTGTTGCGCAAGGTTGACCTTGAAGGGGGTTCCACCTCCAGTAAAGTAATCAAAACCTGGTCCCGCCGCAGTACTATCATTCCTGAGTTTGTCGGACATACGTTTGCGGTTCACAATGGCAAGAAGTTTCTGCCGGTTTACATTTCCGAAAACATGGTAGGACACAAGCTTGGTGAGTTTGCCCCCACCCGCACATATTACGGTCATGGGGTAGATAAGAAATCCAAGAGAAAATAATAGCTACGGAGTACCAGAATGGAAGCTAAAGCTAAATTGAGATATGTCCGCATGTCGCCGCAGAAGGCTCGCCTGGTTGTGGATATGGTACGCGGCAAAAATGTGCAGGAAGCTCTGAATATTTTGCGTTTTTCCCCCCAGAAGCCCGCAGCAATTGTTTCGGGCGTGGTTAAGTCTGCCGTAGCTAATGCCGAGCAGGCCGGTGTTGCCGATGTTGATAAATTGTTTATCAAGGCAATAACCGTGGATCAGGGGCCAGCACTCAAACGGTTTATCCCCAGAGCGCAGGGGCGCGCCAGTAGAATTCGCAAACCAACCAGTCATGTTCAGGTAGTCCTGGACGAGAAATAGCCATCAGGGAGGTGATAGTTTGGGCCAGAAAGTTCATCCAATAGGGTTTCGCCTGGGGATCATTAAGACCTGGGAATCGAAATGGTATGCAGATGAAGATTACTCACGCTTTGTGCATGAGGATCTTAAACTGAGAAATTACTTGAAGAAGCGTCTCTATCATGCAGGGATTTCCAAGATAGAGATCGAACGCGCTGCAGGCAAGATGAAATTGAACATCTATGCTGCACGTCCGGGGATTATTATCGGTAAGCGCGGTTCCGAGGTTGAAGTACTCAAACTGGAACTGGCCAAACTCACTGATAAAGAGGTCTTTCTAAATATTCAGGAAGTTCGTAAGCCTGAAGTTGACGCGCAGTTGGTTGCCGAAGGTGTCGCTCTTCAGCTTGAGCGCCGGGTAGCATTTCGTCGTGCTATGAAGCGCAGTGTAGGACAGGCTCTGCGTTTTGGCGCCGAGGGGATCAAGATCACCTGTAGCGGTCGCTTAGGCGGCGCGGAGATGAGTCGTACCGAATGGTATCGCGAGGGCAGGGTTCCCTTGCATACCCTGCGTGCCGATATCGACTATGGTTTTGCAGAAGCCAAGACAACCTACGGCATCATCGGGGTTCAGGTTCTCATCTTCAAGGGCGAAGTTCTCTCTCAAGGTAAGAAATAGATAGCCAGATAGGAGTATGACGATATGTTAATGCCCAAGAAGGTTAAACATAGAAAACAATTTAAAGGGCGTATGAAGGGCGCTGCCCGGGGCGCTACCGATATAAACTTTGGCGATTACGGACTGCAGGCTCTTAACTGCGGCTGGCTTTCATCACGTCAGATCGAAGCAGCGCGTCGTGCCATGACTCGTTACATCAAACGTGGCGGGAAAATATGGATTCGTGCATTTCCGGACAAGCCATTAACCCGCAAAGCTGCCGAAACCCGTATGGGCAAAGGTAAGGGTTCTCCTGACAGTTGGGTAGCCGTGGTTCGTCCAGGTATGATCATGTACGAAATGCAGGGTGTGCCTGAAGATGTTGCACGTGAAGCATTCAGACTTGCGGCACACAAGCTGCCGATTAAGACCAAGTTTGTTGTCAGGGAGGGTAGCAGCAATGAAAGCTAAGGAACTTGAAGGCTACAGCGCGGAAGAGCTGCAGAAAAAGTCAGATGAACTGAGTCAGGAGTTGTTCAACCTTAAGTTCCAACTGCATACAGGGCATCTTGATAATACAGCCAAGATTTCTCAGTTGCGCAAGGACATTGCTAGGACAAAAACAATTCTGCATCAGAAACTTGCCGGTTAGGAATATTAGGGTGATCGTATGACCACAGAGCGTCGAAATAAGAAGAAAGTTGTCGGAGTAGTTACTAGCGACAAGATGGATAAAACAGTTGTTGTAAAGACTGATGATCTTGTCAAACATCCGGTATACAAGAAGTACCTGAAGCGCAGTAAAAAGTACAAAGCGCATGATGAGACCAACAGCTGTTCTGTTGGGGATAAGGTTCTGATAACTGAGGCACGTCCGCTCTCGCGTGATAAGCGCTGGCGTGTCACTCAGGTACTGGAAAAGTCTGTATAGACTGGGAGATAGACAATGATACAAATGCAAACCACACTTGATGTGGCAGATAATTCAGGAGCCAAAAAGCTGTGCTGCATCAAAGTACTGGGTGGATCCAAGCGCACCTATGCAGGGTTGGGCGATGTAATTGTCTGCTCTGTTAAGGAAGCACTGCCCAATTCCAAGGTTAAAAAGGGAGACGTAGTACGCGCAGTTATTGTACGTACTGCCAAAGAAGTCGCGCGTCCGGATGGTTCATGTATCCGTTTTGACAAGAACTCAGCAGTAGTTATAACCGCTGCCGGTGAGCCCACCGGAACCCGTATTTTCGGTCCGGTCGCACGTGAGTTGCGTGCGCGCAAATATATGAAGATCATATCCCTTGCACCTGAGGTGCTTTGATAGCAGGCTGGAGATTAAACGAAATGGCAGTAAAGAAGCTACATGTAAAAAAGGGTGATCTCGTTCAGGTCATGGCGGGTAAGGAAAATGGCAAACAGGGTAAAGTACTTAACGTTTTCCCAGCCAAGAATCGGCTTACAGTGGAGAACCTGAATATAGTCAAGCGCCATACTCGCCCTTCACAGATGAATCAGGAAGGCGGTATTATAGAGAAGGAAGCGGCAATGTCAGCATCCAACGTGATGTTGGTATGCAGTGCTTGCAATCAGCCTTCGCGCACCGGGATTCGCGTTCTTGAAGACGGGTCTAAGGCCCGATTCTGCAAGAAATGCAACGAGATCGTAGACAAGTAACGGAGAGCTAAATGGCCAGGTTGAAGGAACAATACTACAAAGAACTGGCACCTAAACTGCTGAAGGATCTGCAACTGGGCAATGTTATGCGGGTTCCTAAGGTGGAAAAGGTTGTCGTAAATATGGGTGTAGGCGAGGCAATTCAGAACTCAAAATTGCTCGAATCTGCGGTTGAAGAGCTCGGCAATATAACTGGCCAGAAACCTGTTATAACCAAAGCAAAAAAATCAATTGCAGGTTTCAAGCTGCGCGAGGGAATGCCAATCGGATGCATGGTGACACTGCGGCAGAATCGCGCGTACGAGTTTTTGGATCGGTTAATAAATATTGCGCTGCCCCGCGTACGTGACTTCAAGGGTATTTCTCCTAAAGCATTCGACGGGCGCGGGAACTATACCCTTGGCATCAGCGAGCAAATCATTTTTCCTGAGATTGAACTCGATAAGATTGCACAGATTGGTGGATTGAATATTTCTATTGTCACCACGGCTCAGACGGATGAAGAGGGCCGCGCCCTTTTGACTGAGCTGGGGATGCCATTCAGAAAATAATCAGTCTTTATTGGAGGAAGATGTGGCAAAAAAATCAATGATAGCTAAAGCAAAGCGGCCGCAAAAATTTGCTGTACGTAAGTACACGCGCTGCCCTATTTGTGGGCGTTCACGTGCTTACTACCGCAAGTTTGATATGTGTCGTATTTGCTTACGTAAACTTGCACTTGAAGGCAAACTGCCCGGCGTGCTTAAATCAAGCTGGTAAATCAATTAAGGAGCTGTTCCATGGCAATGACTGATCCTATTTCGGATATGCTGACCCGCATCCGCAACGCGGGTATGGCTAGGCATGTCAAGCTCGCGATCCCTTCGAGCAAGATGAAGGTTGCGATAGCTGATGTGCTGAAAAGTCAGGGATACATAAAAAACTACAAAGTAATTACAGATGACGTACAGGACTCGCTGGTTATCTACCTGAAGTATGACTCAGAGCGTAATCATGTAATCAATGCGATTGCACGCGTTTCCAAGCCGAGTCGACGTACATATGTTGGCTATGAGGATATTCCGCAGGTCAAAAACGGTCTCGGGTGTGCGATCATTTCAACATCTAAAGGTGTTCTGTCCGATGCTGCTGCCCGTGAAGCTCAGGTTGGTGGCGAGCTCGTCTGCACCGTCTGGTAGATAACGTAAGGAGTGTAGGCAATGTCAAGAGTCGGAAAAAGACCGGTAACTATACCGGCCGGAGTGAAGGTAGATCTGAGCTCCGACATGATTAAGGTCCAGGGACCTAAGGGCAGTCTTGAGCGTACGATTAACGATCAGGTTCATGTTACTATGGAAGCAGATTCGATTACGGTCAAGCCCGTCGAAGCAGCGCGAGTAGATACTTCTATGCAGGGCTTATATCGTGCCCTGATCTCAAATATGTTCGAAGGCGTGACTAAAGGGTTCCAGAAGGTGCTTGAGATCAATGGTGTTGGTTACCGTGGGGATGTTAAAGGCAAGATGTTGAATCTTGCCCTCGGTTATTCTCACCCCATTGAGTACCCCATACCCGAAGGGATCGAAATAGAAGTCGAAAAGCAGACAAAGCTCACGGTTAAAGGCATTGATAAAGAACTTGTCGGTGCTACTGCTGCCAAAATTCGTTCGTTCCGTTCCCCTGAGCCCTACAAGGGTAAAGGGATAAAATATGCGGAAGAACGTATCCTGCGAAAAGCGGGCAAAACAGGTAAGAAATAATTCATAACAGGAGATACATAGTGGCTGGCGTAATTTCAAGAGCGGAATCTAGAAAAAGACGACAAGCGCGCGTGCGACGCAAGGTTACTGGTACTGCTGACAGGCCGCGTCTGTGTGTGTTCCGCAGCTCAAAGCATATATATGCACAGATTATCGACGATACACAGGGTGTTACTGTCGCCTCTGCATCTACACGTGACAAATCTGTAGTTGTAGGCTTTGCGTACACAGGCAATGTGGAAGCGGCTAAAGCAGTGGGTGAAAAGATCGCTCAGAATGCCCAGGAGAAGGGCATCAAAAACGTTGTATTCGACCGCAATGGCTTTGTATACCATGGCCGGGTAAAAACAGTGGCAGATGCTGCTCGTGAAGCGGGCCTGGATTTTTAATTTTTAGTAGGAGGTTCCTTTGCGACATAACGAACAAAATGAAACTGAGCTGATTGATCGCGTGATCCAGATTAATCGCACATCCAAGGTGGTTAAAGGCGGGCGACGTTTCAGCTTTTCTGCCCTTGTAGTAGTAGGTGATGGCAAAGGTCGGGTAGGCTTCGGTAAAGGCAAAGCCAAAGAGGTGCCCGAAGCTATCCGTAAAGGGGTAGATAAAGCCAAGAAGAGCATGATTGAGATACCTTTAAGCGATAGCACTATTCCGTTTGATAGTCTGGGTCGCTATGGAGCAGGCAGTGTATTGCTGAAGTCCGCTTCCAAAGGTACCGGGATTATTGCCGGCGGTCCGGTTCGTGCTGTGCTCGAATCAGCTGGTGTTGGGGATATTCTGTCCAAATGCCTGGGTTCGAATAATCCCCATAATGTTGTCCGGGCGACAATGAATGCTCTCGAGCAGCTAAAAAGCCGAGAAGAGATCATGGAACGTCGTGGCCTCAAGGCTTGATCTAAGGACAATGGAGACGTTAGATGAGTGAAAAGATCAAGGTTACATTAAAAAAGAGTGCCATTGGGCGGGATAAATATTTCACCAAGGTCCTGAAGGGCCTGGGACTGACTAGGTTGCATAAAACTGTAGTTCTTCCGGCAACCCCTGAGATTAACGGCATGATTGCCAAAGTTAGCCATATGGTTGCTGTAGAGGAATGCAAGTAGAGGGTATACACATGGATTTGAGCAATTTGAGTCCCGCACCGGGATCAATAAAAAACAGAAAACGCCTTGGGCGCGGAGCCGGATCAGGTCTCGGCAAGACTTCCGGCAAGGGGCATAAAGGCCAGAATGCACGCTCTGGAGGTGGAGTTAAGCCCGGTTTTGAGGGTGGTCAAATGCCTCTGCAGCGTCGTCTGCCGAAGCGAGGCTTTACTCCGCTGAAAAAGAAGATTTACAGTCTTGTCAATTTGAAAGACCTTGAAACATTCGATGACGGTTCTGTCATCGATCCTGAAATGCTTATGCGAGCTGGATTTGTCAAGAAGGTTAACGACGGAGTGAAAATCCTCGGTGACGGAGACCTGAGCAAATCCCTTACGGTAAAGGCGCATAAATTCAGCTCCACCGCAGCGGAGAAGATTGCCGCAGCTGGTGGTAAGACAGAGGTGCTTTAATCTTGCTTAAGAGTCTTCAGAATATATTCAGTATTGTCGAGCTGCGGAAACGCATTCTGTTTACCCTGATGATGCTGGCTGTGTACCGCATTGGGTGTCATGTCCCTACTCCCGGGGTAAACAGTCAGGTGCTCGCGAGTTTTTTTGAAGGCTCGCAAGGTACCCTTTTGGGGTTGGTCAGCGCGTTTACCGGGGGTGCGCTGGAGCGCATGACCATATTTGCATTGGGTATTATGCCGTACATCAGTGCTTCAATCATTTTGCAGCTACTCACTGTAGTATCGGAACCTGTGCAGCGCCTGTCTAAAGAGGGTGCTCAGGGACGTAAAGTGATAACCCGCTGGACCCGCTATGGTACTGTGATCCTTTCGGTTGTGCAGGGTGCGGGTATAGCTGTTGGCCTCCAGTCAATGCGCGGACCGGCCGGAGATCCGGTTGTGTCCAGTCAGGGAATCGGGTTTATTGTTCTTACGGTAATAACTCTTACCGCTGGTACTGCGTTCATCATGTGGATCGGCGAGCAGATTACCGAACGTGGGATTGGCAATGGCATATCTTTGATTATCTTTGCTGGAATTATCGCTAATATGCCTGCGGCCATTGTTAACTCGCTGCGCCTGGTGAAAACTGGAGCTATGCCGCTGTTTACTGTGGTATTTCTTCTGGTGCTCATGATTGGGGTAGTGATGTTCATCGTGTTCATGGAGCGCGCTCAGCGGCGTGTGCCGATTCACTACGCCAAACGTGTTGTCGGCATGCGCAACATGGGGGGGCAGTCGAGTCATTTACCTCTCAAGATTAATATGAGCGGAGTTATCCCGCCGATCTTTGCCAGTTCGATTATTATGTTTCCGGCAACGGTGGCAAACTTTGTCGATGTCGAGTGGGTACAGGCACTTGCAGCAATGATGACCCCCACTCACTGGCTTTATAATGTGTTTTTTGTTGCTTTTGTTGTGTTCTTTTGCTACTTCTACACAGCTGTGACATTTAACCCCGTGGATGTGGCAGAAAATGTCAAAAACCAGGGGGGGTATATTCCCGGTATTCGTCCGGGTAAGGCAACATCTGATTATCTCGACACTGTGTTGAGTCGACTGACTTTCGCTGGAGCTGTGTACGTTTCTGCGGTATGCGTACTTCCCTCTATAATGATCAGCCAGTTCAACGTGCCTTTTTATTTCGGGGGTACTTCGCTGCTGATTGTTGTTGGGGTGGGGTTGGATACGGCATCCCAGATTGAGTCGCACATGATTTCACGCTCATACGAAGGATTTATGCGTGGTGTTTCTATAAAGGGTCGGCGCGGTTAGGATTTTAAATTATGAACTTGATTTTGTTAGGACCGCCTGGTGCCGGTAAAGGTACTCAGGCACAGTTTTTAATCGATGATTATGCTATCCCGCAGATCTCTACCGGAGACATGTTGCGCGCGGCAGTAAAAGAGGGAACTCCTATGGGTCTTAAGGCCAAGGAGTGCATGGATAGTGGTGCGCTAGTTCCTGATGACGTTGTTGTCGGGATAGTACGTGAACGTCTCCAACAGGGAGACTGTGCTAAAGGGTTCATCCTCGATGGTTTTCCGCGCACGGTTCCTCAGGCTGATGCTTTGAGTGAAACGTTGCAACAGCTGGGCAAGGAGATCGATGCTGCAATTGCTTTGACCGTTGATACGGAAGCGCTTGTTGAACGCCTGGCTGGGAGACGTACTTGCCCTGTGTGTGATGCAGGTTACCATTTGAAGTACGATCCGCCTCGTGAAGACAGCATCTGTACCAAATGTGGAGCACAACTCGTACAACGAGATGATGATAAGGAAGAGACAGTAAGAAATCGCATGCAGGTTTATGCTGAACAGACTCAGCCGTTGCTTGATTACTATTCAAAGTCCGGTGTTCTGGTTGAAGTTGACGGTATGAACAGTATCGATGAAGTCCGGATAGCTATTAAAGAGGCATTGGACAGTCAATCTTGATAGTGGTTAAGTCACAAGCGGAAATTGACCGCATGCGCATCCCCTGCCGTATGGTGGCAGTGTTTCACCAGAAGATGCGTGAGGTCGTTAAGCCAGGAGTGACTACTCAAGAGCTCAATGAACTGGCTGAGCAGTATTGCAAGGACAATAAAGCGGTACCGGCTTTTAAGGGCTACGGTGGTTTTCCCTTTGCCATATGTTCATCACCGAATGAGACCATAGTTCATGGGTTTGCTAACGACACACCATTGTGCGAAGGGGATATCCTGAGCATAGACTTTGGAGTGCTGTTTGACAGTTACTATGGGGATGCCGCAATAACTCTGCCGTTGGGAAGGTCAGCGCAGAAAAGCAGCGCCTCATCGATGTAACCGAAGCTTCGCTTTATGTTGGTCTGGAACAGATCCGTCCGGGGACGCATCTTTCTAACGTCTCTGCTGCAATACAGGGGGTTGCTGAAGGTGCAGGTTTTTCTGTGGTTAGAGAATTTGTTGGTCATGGTATCGGTCGGGAATTGCACGAAGATCCGCAGATCCCCAATTATGGCAAGCCTGGTACCGGACCGATTCTTAAAAAAGGGATGGTTCTTGCTGTTGAGCCAATGATCAATGCTGGTACGCGCCATGTTAAAGTCCTTGCAGATGGTTGGACTGCAGTAACCAGGGATGGCCGTGCCTCAGCACATTTTGAGCATACAGTAGCAGTTACCCAGGACGGATACGAGGTATTGACTTGCGTGTAGCATATCAATCCTATGCGCAGTATTTGAGTTGAATATATACCAATTTAGAGGGCAGTTATGAAGGTTCGCGCGTCAGTTAAAGAGATTTGTGACAAATGTAAGCTCATCAAGCGTAAAGGTGTTTTACGTGTGATTTGTGATAATCCTAAGCATAAGCAGAAGCAAGGCTAGGTCAGGGAGGATATAACGTTGGCACGTATAGCAGGAATAGATTTACCTAAAAACAAACGTATAGAAATTGCGCTGACCTACATTTATGGTGTTGGCCATTCAACTGCACAGAAGATTGTGTCTCAGGCTGGAGTCAATCCAGAAACACGCACGGATGACTTGACTGAGGCTGAAGTCGGTCTTATCCGCAAGGTCATTGACAGTGATTTCAAGGTTGAGGGAGATCTGCGGCGAGAGGTATCCATGAATATCAAACGCTTAATGGATCTTGGATGTTACCGTGGATTGCGTCATCGCCGTGGGTTGCCTGTACGCGGGCAGAAAACCAAAACCAACGCGCGTACCCGCAAGGGCCCCCGCAAAACTGTAGCAGGTAAGAAGAAATAATTGGAGGAACGATGGCTAAGCCAGGTAAAAAAGTCGTACGTAAGGCTAAAGTAAAAAAGAATGTAGTTAACGGTGTTGCGCACATCCAGGCGACATTTAACAATACAATAGTAACCATTGCCGACGTCAGTGGCAATGTAATCTCCTGGGCTACGGCCGGCGGTATGGGATTTAAGGGTTCCAGAAAGAGCACCCCATTTGCTGCTCAGGTTGCTGCGGAAACAGCAGCTAAAAAAGCTCAGGAGCACGGACTTCGCAGTCTTGAAGTATGTGTTAAAGGACCTGGTTCAGGGCGTGAATCTGCATTGCGTGCTCTTCAGGCTGCAGGACTCAATGTTACTATGATTAAGGACGTGACACCCATTCCTCACAACGGATGTCGTCCACCTAAACGCCGCCGCGTATAACAGGTTAACTGATACCCTGACGGTAAAGATTAGAGGATTTATAAATGGCAAAAAATTTTACACCAAAAGGCAAAATTGTTCGCCGGCTCGGCGTCAATATTTACGGCAATCCCAAGTATGATCGTTTGTTGGAACGGCGTCCGACCCCGCCTGGGGAGCACGGTGCAGCGAGGAAGGGAAAGCCATCTGATTATTCCCGTCAGCTTCAGGAAAAGCAAAAGGTTCGCTTTTGCTATGGCCTGAGTGAGAAACAGTTCCGGCGAGTTTTCACTAAAGCTAAAGCTATGAAAGGGATAGCTGGCCACAATATGCTCGAACTTCTTGAGCGTAGACTTGACAATATGATCTATCGTCTCGGGATGGCTTCTACTCGTGCCGAAGCGCGTGTTTTTGTCAAACACGGACATTACCTCGTTAATGGGCGTAAGGTTAATATCCCTTCAGCTCTGGTTGGCCCGGGCGATGTGATTGAAGTTCGGGAAAAAAGCCGCAAGGTCGAAAAGATAGTTGAAGCTCTCGATGGCGTTATGCGTCGCGGGATTCCTTCCTGGCTTGAACTGGAACGAGATGCTTTCAAGGGAACGGTTAAGTCCGCACCTGTACGTGAAGAGCTTACTTCACCAGCTATTGAAGAGCAGTTGATTGTTGAGCTTTACTCTAAGTAATTGAATTCAAGCAATCGACAACCCTTTTCAACGGAGCTGATACATGTATAAAAACTGGCGCGATTTTATCAAGCCCAAGCAATTGCAGGTTGACAGCCGTACCCTTACCGAATGTTATGGTAAGTTTACAGCGGAACCCTTTGAGCGCGGGTTTGGCATAACAATAGGTAATTCCTTACGCAGGATTCTCCTTTCTTCACTCCAGGGTGCTGCAATCACCTCTGTCCGCATCAAGGGGGTATTGCACGAATTCTCCACAATTCCTGGTGTGACCGAGGATGTGACAGATATTATCCTGAACCTCAAGTCAGTTCTGGTTCGGCTCGAGGGTGATGAGAGTAGGAATGTGCGTATCGTAAAAAAAGGTGCAGGTGAGATCACCGCTGGAGATATCATCACCGATTCCAACGTTGAAATTCTCAACCCAGAGCAGCACATCGCTACTTGTGTTAAGGAAGCAGATGTTGAGATCGACATGCTTGTATCCATGGGTAAGGGGTATGTTACTGCAGATAAAAATCGGGACGAGAAGGCACCAGTAGGAACTATACCTATTGATGCAATATTTTCTCCCATCAAAAAAGTAAGCTATGCAGTAACCAATGCGCGTGTCGGGCAGATTACCGATTACGATAAGCTTACCCTGGAAGTATGGACAGATGGAAGTGTCCAGCCTGAAGATTCCATCGCGTATGCGGCTAAAATTCTTAAAGAGCATCTGCAGATGTTCATCAACTTCGATGAAGAGCAGATCCCAGAAGAAGAGCCGGAAGAGGAAGAGGTCCATAAGATCAACGAAAATCTCTATCGTAGTGTAGAGGAACTTGAGCTTTCCGTTCGCAGTGCCAACTGTCTCAAAAATGCCGAGATATCCCTCATTGGCGATCTGGTGCAGAAGACAGAGGCTGAGATGCTCAAGACCCAGAATTTCGGGCGCAAATCGTTGAATGAGATTAAAGACATTCTGGCTGATATGGGACTCACGTTAGGGATGAAATTAGATAATTTCCCTGACCCTGAGTACCTTAAGGTATTGCAGAAGGGACGTGAAGAGATCTGATCTCTTTTGCGGATAGAGGAAAGGAAGAACTGATATGCGACATAACAAGAGTGGCAGACGTTTAGGGCGCAACAGCAGTCATCGAAAGGCGATGTTGCGTAATATGGTTACATCTCTGCTTGATCAAGAAAAGATCACTACAACTGATGCCAGAGCGAAAGAAGTGCGTAAGCTGGCAGAGAAAATGATTACCCTGGGTAAAAAAGGTGACCTTCATGCTCGGCGTCAGGCTCTGTCCGTAGTTCAGGATAAAAAGGTAGTGGCCAAGCTCTTTGATCGCCTTGCGCCACGCTATGCGGAGCGCAATGGTGGATACACACGAATTATGAAAGTCGGAAACCGTGCGGGGGATAACGCTTCGGTCTCTATCATTGAGTTTGTTGAGCACGATCAAACCGTTGCAGCAGCTGAGTAATTCTGATGCACATAGGTTAAAGATAAAAGGCGAGGGGTGACCCTCGCCTTTTTTCGTTGTTAACACCTTCCGGGTATTTCAATTATGACTGTTTATCCATCCTTTAATGAATTTGCGAACCTAGCTACTCAGGGAAACATAGTTCCTGTGTATACCGAAATTCTCGCAGATATGGAAACACCTGTGTCGGCGTTCAAGAAAATTGATCGGGGGAGTTGGTCATACTTGCTTGAGAGCGTTGAGGGGGGCGAAAAATGGGGACGTTATTCAATTCTGGGCTCCGGGGATGCAAGTGTGTTTCGCTCACGCGGGGAATATTTTCAGATTTTACGTAATGATATTGAGCAGCGCCATGGATATTCAGCTTCTCCTCTGGATGAGCTGGAGATGATTTTTTCCCGCTATGAACCGGTAGTAAATACAGCACTGCCGCGTTTTTTCGGTGGGGCTGTTGGATATTGTGCCTACGACATGGTGCGTTTTTTTGAAAAACTTCCCGATTCAAATCCTGCGGCGCATGATGCGTGGGATTGTTGCTTTGTGTTCTCCGATACGTTGCTTATTTTTGACAACAAAGAACACAAGGTTAAGGTTATTCACAATGTTCATATAGACAGTGATGAGTCTGCCCTGGAGTCTCTTTACACCTCCGCATGCGCCGAGATTGAAGCAACCTGCGCTATGTTGCGCAATCCCCTTCCTTATGGGAGGAGCAATCCATGCCGAAAGCCAGTCGAACTGCAGGCAAATTTTACACCCGCAGCATTCGAGGATGCAGTTTTGAAAGCCAAGGAATACGTGCATAGCGGAGACGTGATTCAGGTGGTGTTGTCCCAGTGCTTTAGTGGAAATTCTGAAGTTGATCCCTTTGATATCTACCGAAGTTTGCGTACTATAAATCCATCTCCATACATGTTTTACTTGCGCATGCAGGATACTGTAGTGGTGGGTGCTTCACCTGAGGTATTGGTTCGTAAGGAGGAGCGTGACGTGGTTGTGCGCCCGATTGCGGGTACGCGCCCGCGCGGTGACACGCCGGAGGAAGATCTCGCCCTCGAACATGAACTGCTCGCAGATCCTAAGGAGGTTGCTGAACATATTATGCTGGTGGATCTGGGGCGCAACGATCTGGGGCGCATCTGCACTACAGGCTCAGTTGAGGTTGACGCGTTCAAAAACATCGAACGCTACTCGCATGTTATGCACATAGTATCCAATGTTCGCGGAGAATTGCGCTCCGAATTCAACGCGTTTGACGCCTTGCGTGCTACTTTTCCAACCGGGACCTTAAGTGGTGCACCTAAGATCCGCGCTATGGAGATAATCGATGAACTTGAGTCGCAACGTCGCGGGATTTATGGCGGAGCGGTTGGGTACTTTTCCTATACCGGTAATATGGATATGGCCATTGCGATCCGTACTCTTGTGATTCAGGATGGGAAGATCTTCTTGCAGGCCGGAGCCGGAATCGTGGCTGACTCCGACCCGCATGCAGAATATCGGGAGACCGTCAACAAAGCACGTGGCGTCATGCAGGCCATCCGCATGGCTGAGGAGGGTCTGGTCTGATGTTGCTCATGATTGATAATTACGACTCCTTTACCTATAATCTGGTGCAGTATTTGGGGGAGTTGGGCGAAGAGGTAGAGGTGTATCGCAATGATGCTATAGACACTGCCGGAATAAGTGCCCTTAAACCAGATCTTCTGGTTATCTCGCCCGGGCCATGTGATCCTGATCAGGCGGGTATTTCCCTTGATGTAGTGCGCAATTTCGCGGGCAAGATCCCCCTCTTAGGGGTGTGCCTTGGGCATCAGGCCATCGGTAGAGCATTCGGCGGCGATATTGTGCGCGCCGCTGAACTCATGCATGGTAAAACAAGTCCCGTGATACATGAAAATACCGATCTGTTTCAGGGGCTGCCCAACCCCCTTGCAGCTACACGTTATCACTCCCTGGTGGTAAGGCGCGACACCCTGCCAGCAGAACTGAAAGTAACCGCACACACAGAGGATGGAACTATCATGGGGCTTGCGCATAAGACCCTTCCGGTATGGGGGGTTCAGTTCCATCCGGAATCGATTATATCCCAGGCCGGACACGAACTATTGCAGAATTTTCTCGATTTGGGCAAGGATTACGGAGTTCGAACATGATTAAGGAAGCGATTGCGCAGGTGGTTGAAGGGCGAAATCTTCCCGAAGGGGTTATGGTGGAAGTGATGCATCAAATCATGGGAGGTGAGGCCACTCCGGCCCAGATCGCATCCTTTATCACCGCTTTGCGCATGAAGGGTGAGACAGTTGAGGAGATCAGCGGTGCCGCACGGGTTATGCGCGCTCGCGCCACTCCGATTCATGTGGGCGCCGGCGTCGATATCGATCGTGAAGAGATCAATATAGAGCGTGAAACCATTATCGATACCTGTGGCACCGGGGGGAGTGGAACCAAAACCTTTAACATCTCCACTACCGTTGCCATTATCATTGCGGCATGCGGGGTCAAGGTAGCCAAACATGGGAATCGCAGCGTATCCTCCGCGTGTGGAAGTGCCGACGTCCTCGAACAGCTTGGAGTCAATCTTGATGTCTCGGTAGCAACAGTAGAGAAAGCGGTAAATGAGATAAATGTGGGTTTCCTGTATGCTCCTGCTCTGCATGGAGCGATGAAGTTCGCCATTGGTCCTCGGCGGGAGATCGGGATTCGCACCATCTTCAACATTCTCGGCCCTCTGACAAACCCAGCCGCTGCCAACCACCAGGTTCTGGGGGTCTACCGGGAAGATCTGGTAGAACCCATTGCCCAGGTATTGTTACGCCTTGGCTGTCGGCGCGGTTTTGTGGTTCATGGTCTCGACGGCATGGATGAGATAACCCTGACGACCAAAACCCGCATTGCGAGTATTGAGGATAGTCGGGTTGAGGTTTCGCTCCTTGATCCGGAGGATCTGGGCTTTAAATGCTGTACAATGGAAGAGATCAAAGGCGGCGATGCTGAATGCAATGCACGTATTATCCGGGATATTCTCGCAGGGAAGCCTGGCCCCAAGCGGGATATTGTGGTGCTGAACAGCGCTTACGCGCTGGTGGCGGCGCAGCAAGCCCCGAGCATTGGGGATGGCATTCGCATGGCACAGGAAGTAATTGACCATGGAGATGCTCGGGCCAAGCTTGCCGAACTCGTAAGGATCACGAATACATGATATTAGATAAAATTCTGGCGCATAAGGTTCATGAGGTGCGCGTCGCAAAAGAAAGTATCCCGCAGCATGTTCTCGAACAACGCTGTAGTGAGTTGCCAGCCTGTCGCGGATTTGAGCAATGTCTGCGCCATGTGGCAGAAACTCGCACAGCGATAATTGCCGAAGTTAAGAAAGGCTCTCCCTCTAAGGGGGTGATCCGGGAAGATTTTGATCCGCTTGCGATTGCGCAGGGGTATGCAGAGGCCGGGGCCGCATGCCTGTCGGTGTTGACCGATTCAAGATTTTTTCTCGGAAGTCTGGATAATCTCGATACAATCGCGCAAAAGGTTGCTATTCCAGTGTTGCGCAAGGATTTTATCATCGATCCATATCAGATCTACGAAGCCCGAGCCCATGGTGCAGATGCGGTGCTGCTCATTGCCGCAGCTCTCGAAAGCGCACAACTCCAGGAATATCATGCCCTCGCACAACAGCTCGGGCTGGATGTGCTCATTGAGGTACATAACCTGGAGGAACTGGATATGGTGGTGCGGGCACCGTGCACCATGGTGGGGATTAACAACCGTTGTCTGGATACCTTTGTCACCGACCTGCGCGTAACTGAACGTCTCATCCCACGGATTAATGCCGATACTCTGGTGGTATCGGAAAGCGGTATTAATTCCAGAAACGATATTGAGACCCTGGAGAATGCCGGAGCGCGGGCTTTTCTGGTGGGTGAGAGTCTTATGCGTGAGCGTGACTATAAAGCCAAATTACGCGAACTCTGCGGCAGATTCCAGGAAGAAAATCCGCCTAATATCAGTGCTGATGTCAGCGTATAGCTATGAGTGCCTCACTTGCGCAACAGAGGGTTAGAACAAAAATCTGCGGTATAACCTCGGCGAAAGATGCCTGCATGGCTGTTGCTGCGGGTGCCGATGCTATCGGCCTGGTGTTTTATCCCGGAAGTAAACGCTGTGTAGATGTGGAGCAGGCACACCGGATTTGTGCGGCGCTGCCCCCTTTTGTCACCCGCGTGGGGCTTTTTGTTAATGAAAATGCCGAGACTGTCCGCACCATCGTATCCAGCTGTAAACTGGATATAGCCCAGTTACATGGGGATGAAGATGCGGAAGGGTGCTTCATCCCCGGGGTGAGGGTGGTAAAAGCTTTGCGCCTGCGCGAGGATACGGATATCAATGTTTGCGAGCCATACTGCAATGCGGGAGTAGAGGCCTTTTTGCTTGATGCTTGGGTTAAGGATGTCTATGGAGGCACAGGGACATGTGCGCCCTGGGATACTGCAGCACGCTTTGCACGTGAGCATAACATCATCCTAGCCGGTGGTTTGAATCCAGCCAATGTTGCTGCGGCCATAGAGCATGTGAAACCATACGCCGTGGATGTCTCCAGTGGAGTTGAACGGAGCGCAGGGGTTAAAGATCCGGTGAAAGTGCGCACTTTTATTGCCAACGTTCTGCATCCAGCGCAATAGCCACAATAGATAAGGACTCACTCTGCGCAAAAGTCTGCCGACATCGAAACGCAGGGCTATACATAGCGCGCGAGAAGTTTTACAGGAGAATTTTTATGTATACATATCCAGACGCACAGGGGAACTTCGGTCCTTTCGGGGGGCGCTATGTGGCGGAAACGCTGATGCCTGCCCTACTGGAACTAGAGGAAGGGTATGCGGCCGCATGCGTTGATCCTGAATTTGCACAGGAGCTGGATTATTATCTGCACAACTATGTCGGACGCCCGAATCCTCTCTATCACGCAGAGCGTTTAAGTGAGCACCTGGGTGGGGCACAGATATATCTAAAACGTGAAGACCTCAACCACACTGGAGCGCACAAGGTTAACAACACCGTGGGCCAGATACTCCTGGCGCGGCGTATGGGCAAGAGCAAGGTTATTGCGGAAACCGGGGCGGGTCAACATGGGGTTGCAACCGCTACCGTGGCTGCACGTTTTGGCTTGCAGTGTGATGTGTTCATGGGGGAAGAGGATATGCGGCGTCAGTCCCTCAATGTGTTTCGCATGAAGCTCCTGGGGGCCGAGGTACATCCGGTTAACAGTGGCACCGCGACCCTGAAGGATGCCATGAATGATGCGCTGCGCTATTGGGTCAGCCATGTGCGCGACACCTTTTATGTTATTGGTACCGTTGCGGGGCCGCATCCCTATCCGAAGATGGTGCGCGATTTCCAGGCCGTTATCGGACGTGAGACCAAAAAACAGCTGCAGGATAAGATCGGGCGTCTGCCCGATGTGGTGCTGGCGTGCATTGGCGGTGGCTCCAATGCTATGGGGCTGTTTTACCCTTTTGTCGACGATAAGCAAGTGCGCATGGTAGGGGTGGAAGCTGCAGGACATGGGATCGAGAGTGGTAAGCACGCTGCGAGTATCGGTGCTGGTGGTGTCGGAGTACTACATGGCAACAAGACCTTTTTGCTCCAAAACACAGATGGGCAGATAGAGCACGCTCACTCCATCTCTGCCGGGCTCGATTATCCCGGCGTGGGCCCGGAGCATGCGTTGCTCCACGAACTAAAACGCGCCGAATATGTCTCCATCACTGATAATGAAGCACTCGAAGGGTTCAAACTCCTCAGCGAACTGGAAGGGATTATTCCCGCCCTGGAGAGTGCCCATGCCATCGCCCAGGTGGTTAAGATGGCGCCTCAGATGGATAAAGATAAGAATATAGTTGTGTGTCTGTCAGGTCGTGGAGACAAGGACATGCATACGGTAGCAGACGCCTTTGGCGTCAACCTTTAAGGGGGATAGATGCGTTTCGAAGAACTGGATATACCTGAACAACTGCGCCGTGGCATAGACGCGCAGGGCTTTACCGAACTTACCGAAGTACAGGAGCAGGCGATCCCTCTGGCCCTTGAGGGCAGGGATATTGCGGCTCAGGCCCAGACCGGCACCGGCAAGACCGCCGCGTTTATTATCTCTTTGTATACGCGCCTCATGAACAGCTCGAGTAATGCCGGCAAACAACCACGCGCCCTGGTGATCGCGCCAACGCGTGAACTGGTGGCCCAGATTGCTAGTGACGCTGAAGGGATCACCGCCGATAGCCCCATAACCATGAAGGCAGTGTACGGGGGGGTAGATTACGATAAACAGCGCCAGGCTCTTGCGGCAGGTGTAGATGTTATCGTTGCAACGCCCGGTCGTCTGATCGACTACGCAAAACAGAAGGTGTTCAATTTCAGCAAGATTGAGGTTCTGGTTATTGATGAAGCCGACCGTATGTTCGATATGGGTTTTATCAAGGATCTACGCTTTATTCTACGCCGCCTGCCTGAATACGACAAACGCCAGACCATGCTCTATTCCGCCACACTATCCCCACGGGTGATGGAACTGGCCTACGATTTCATGAATGACCCGGTCAAGATTCAGGTTGAGCCGGAGCAGGTGACCGGTGCTGACATCGAGCAAGTGGTATACCATGTGGGGCGCTCCGAAAAAATCCCCCTATTGCTGGGTCTCTTACAGGGGCAGATGGCTGACGGTAAGGTGATGGTGTTTGCCAACACCAAGCGCGAGACCGAGTATGTTACCTCGGCACTGCGAGAGAACGGGCATCGGGCAGCGCTCATCTCCGGCGATCTGAACCAGCCCAAGCGGATGCGGATCCTGCAGGATTTCAAGGACGCAAAGCTCGATGTTCTGGTTGCAACGGATGTCGCCTCGCGCGGAATTCATATTGATGATGTGACCCATGTGGTTAACTACGATGTTCCTCAGGATCCGGAGGATTATGTGCATCGTATCGGGCGTACTGCGCGTGCCGGGGCCTCAGGTCTTGCGATCATGTTTGCCGACGAGGAACTGGTTTACAATCTTCCTCCGATTGAGGAGTGCATTGGGCATAAAATTCCTCATGATGTCCCAATAGAGGAGATGTTCCGTTGGGATTTCAAGCGCCCGCGCCGCCAAAAGCGCCGCCCGGCACCCGCGCCTAGAGGTAAGAAAGGTTCAGCTGCGCCTAAGACCGCAGGCTCAGGAAAGGGGGGCGTGCGACGTAAGCCCGCGCCAAGGAGAAGACGCAATCCTAAGGACAATGAGCCGCGTTCATGAACGATGTGAATGTGCTCCCGGGTTTGCTAGAGTGCAGGCGTTGCGAGCGCCTGTGCACCTTTATGCACGAGCTCAAACCGCGTAAGGGCCTGGATAAATCAGATTACTGGAACAGGCCGGTGCCTGGATTTGGTCCCACTGACGCGCGTGTGTGGCTGGTAGGACTTGCCCCCGGGGCTCATGGTGCCAACCGCACCGGGCGCCCCTTTACCGGGGATGGTGCGGGGGACTTTATGTACCCCTTGTTGCACCAAACGGGTTTCTGCTCTGCTCCTGCAGATGAGGTCAGTGCAGGTGACGGGCTTGAACTCTATGATCTGTATATCAGCAATGCAGTGAAGTGTTTACCTCCAGAGAATAAACCCAATGCGGCAGAGTTTGCGGCATGCAGAACCTGGTTGTTACGCGAATGGCAGGTGCTCAAGGAGGTAGAGGTCATTCTCGCTCTCGGGCGTGGAGCTTTTACCAGCATGCTGCATTTTTTCAAGGAGCAGGGGCGGGTAACGCGCCTGGCAAACTATCCCTTTATACACGCTGAGGCGTATAAAATCGGAGAAACACAATGGCTTGTGCCGTGCTATCACACCAGCCGCTATAACATTCAGACCGGACGCATGACAGCGCAGATGTTTGTGGATGTATGCGCACAGGTCAATACGCTGCTGCATAAATAATACGTCTTTACGCATGCATCAGCCCGAATAGATTCTACGCTATGTCCAGACACCCTTTTGAGTTTAGATAAAAAAGCGGTTGAAAGGGACATACCCAATACATTAGACTTGAACGTCAACTTTTAAAGTGCGGATGCATCGACCATGCCGGTATTTATACCTTTATTCCGGCCCTTTTCGGTGTGTGGTGAAACAGGATAAACATGGGGCGCATAGAACATACATTTACACAGCTTAAACGTCAGAAACGCGCGGGTCTCATCCCTTTTGTAACTGCGGGAGATCCCGATATCGATACCACCTTCGAGATTATGCGTACCCTGGAACAGGCGGGGGCGGATATTATTGAATTGGGCATGCCTTTTTCTGATCCTGCCGCAGATGGGCCCACCATTCAGGCTGCGTCTCAGCGCGCTCTGGATGCAGGGACGTCTCTGGAGGATGTCCTCACACTGGTGGAGCGTTTCAGAGCGGTCTCGGATATTCCGGTAGTGCTGATGGGGTATTATAATCCCATCTATGTGTACGGTATGGAGCGTTTTGCTGCACGTGCCGCGAGTGCGGGAGTAGACGGACTTCTGTTGGTTGACGTCCCTTTTGAACATCGAGATGAAATAAGAGAATATCTCGATCCGCACGCAATTCGCAGTATAACTCTGATTGCCCCTACCACTATGGATGAGCGCACGCAGGAAATGCTGCACCAGGCTGAAGGTTTTGTGTACTATGTGTCTATGACCGGAGTTACAGGTACCGCTTCTATAGATACCAGTTCTATTGAACAGCGAGTAAGTCAGCTGGGCAAACTGAGCCCCGTTCCCGTTGCGGTGGGGTTTGGAATAACCACTGGTGCCGATGCCAGGCAGGTGGCAGGATTCGCAGATGCAGTCGTGGTCGGGAGTGCTCTGGTAAAGGTGATTCAGCGCTATAGTGGTAGAGCAGAATTGCTGGATAAGGTAAGTGAGTTTGTAAAAGATCTCAGGCAGGGAATTGAGCAGGCTTAAATTTAAAGTACGTTTCAAAACATATAGAGCGAGGATCTATCATGGCATGGTTTAAAAAGTCGAAGGCGCCGATAAAAGCGGTAGAAAACAAAACAGTGCAGATGCCTGAGGGGCTGTGGGTTAAATGCAAAAACTGCTCTGAGATCATCTACGCCAAGGAGATCGAGCGTAATCTCAATGTGTGCCCCAAATGCGATTACCATTTTCGCATCAGTGCCCGCGCAAGGATAGACTTGGTGCTGGATAAAGACTCTTTTGTAGAGATGGATGCGGATATCCAATCGACCGATTTCCTCGATTTTAAAGACAGTAAGAAATATAAAGACCGCATCAAGGCTTCGCTCGCAAAAGCAGGCGGTGGAGATGCCGTAGTGTGCGGCGAGGGCAGTATTGAGGGATTGCCCGTGGTGGTTTCCGTCTTCGATTTCAGCTTCATGGGGGGCAGCATGGGGTCTGTGGTGGGGGAGAAAATAACCCGCGCCATTGAAAAAGGACTCGAAACCAGATCCCCGGTAATCATCTTCTCCTGTTCTGGCGGGGCGCGGATGCAGGAGAGTATCCTGTCGTTGATGCAGATGGCTAAAACGAGCGCGGCGCTGGCTAAACTTAAAGAGGCCGGACTCCCGTTTGTCTCGGTTCTTACCGATCCCACTACCGGGGGGGTTACCGCAAGCTTTGCCATGCTCGGAGATATCAACATGACAGAACCGCGTGCCCTCATTGGTTTTGCTGGCCCCCGTGTTATTGAACAGACGATCCGCCAGAAGTTGCCCCAGGGTTTTCAGCGCTCTGAGTATCTTCTCGAACACGGCATGGTGGATATGATTGTGCAGCGCCAGGAGATGAAAGCGCGACTCTCGCAGGTGTTACGCATCTTTATGGCGGCTTGATCCGGTCTCTTGCGTATGTGCAACGATGCCGCCCTGGATTACCTCTGCAGCCTGGGGATGTTCGGAATAAAACTCGGGCTCGATAACATCCGGGGGTTGCTTGAGCGCTTGGATAATCCACATACGCGCTATCCCATCATTCACGTAGCCGGAACCAACGGCAAAGGCTCGGTGTGTGCCTTTCTGGGGCAGATATACACCCAGGGTGGCTATCGGGTCGGTGTTTATACGTCTCCTCACCTCGAACAGTTCAATGAGCGCATCCGCATAGGAGGCGATCTTATCTCTACGCCGGAGGTGGCCAGTCTAACCGCCGAGATCCGTGCAGTCACACAAGATATCCAACCCACCTTTTTTGAATTTACCACCGCCATGGCTTTGTTGTACTTTGCGCGCCAGGAGGTTGATCTTGTGGTGCTGGAAGTGGGGATGGGTGGACGCCTGGACGCCACCAATGTGGTTGATCCCGCCTTGAGTATTATCACTCCGGTTGCATATGATCATACCGCCTATCTGGGCGATTCTCTTAGCGCGATTGCTGCAGAGAAAGGGGGGATTATCAAACCTGATGTCCCACTGATATTGGGAGCTCAAACTGCGGAAGTAGAGCAATGTCTGTGTAAGATTGCCTTCCGCGAACACGCCCCCTGTTATCGCTGCGCTATAGATTACTGCGTTGAGAGAGTGAGTGACCCTGCACATGGAGCCTTGAGGTTTGATATCACTACGCCACAGCATACCTGGAGGGGGTTAACACCGGGATTGCAGGGGCAGCATCAAGGGGAAAACCTGGGGATTGCTCTGATGGCGCTTGAAGTGCTGGAAAAACAAGAGCTGAAGGTCGAACCGACTCAGGTTACAGCAGCCGTTGCGCACACTTACTGGCCAGGGCGGCTGGAGTGGATCTGTACGACTGCTACATCTCCAGGGAAGGTACTCCTGGATGGGGCGCATAATCTCGCGGGATTGTTAGCCTTGCGCCGCTACCTGACTCAATGTGATTTGAAAGCAGTACACTGGGTGTGCGGCTTTAAAGACGACAAGGATGCGCGCAAGATGGTGCCTGAATTGTGCGATCATGTGGCCAGATTCTATGCGGTACCCGTTCCGGTAGAAACCCACTGGGATCCAAACGATCTTGCAGGTATAGCCCATGCTGAGGGGCTTGAGGCCCAGGCGTATGCCGGAGTTGAAGCGGCGCTGACACAGGCATTGGATAATTGCCAGCCGCATGGAATTGTGCTGGTGGCGGGATCTCTGTTTCTGGTGGCTGAAGTGCGCCGAATCCTGAATACACACATATGGGGAAATTGATGCCCGTGGCTATACGATTTATATGTTTGAGTTTCATGTTGGCAGGGTGCGTAACGCTTGGTGTGCTGTTCAGTGGCGTGAGCTTTGCGTATGCGGCAGAGTATGAATCCGCACCGGTCTCGCTGGAAGCCGACAACCTGGAGCGTGATGCTGCCACCGGCATATACACCGCCACGGGTAATGTGCATATTAAACAGGCGGGTGCCGAGTTGGAGGCCGATTCAGTCCGTTACGATTCTGCTAATGATAAGGCTGACGCCACCGGGCATGTGTTCCTCGAGGATTCTGACGGCTATCTGTACGGCGAGCAGATGCAGGTCAATATGGATAGCGCCACCGGCGTGGCGTACAAGGGGGGTGGCTTTATCTCCGCCTACGATTTTCGTATCAGTGGAAGTGAGATAGAAAAGTTTTCCGAGGAGCGTTACCGGGTAGAAGATGGGTTTTTTACCACCTGCGAAGGGCGAGTGCCGGCGTGGAAATTCGGCGCGCGTAATGTAAACGTAACGCGTGAGGGCTTTGCCAAAGCAAAGCACGTGAGATTCTATCTCAAGGATCTCCCTGTCCTGTATCTGCCCTATGTGGTGTATCCGGTCAAAACCAAGCGCAGCTCAGGTTTTCTTCTCCCTATGGCGGGATATTCGAGTGACCGCGGCATGCAGGTTTCATTGGCCTACTACCAGGTTCTGGGGCAAAACCAGGACGCCACCCTGTATCTGGATCATTTCTCCGACATGGGGATCGGCACCGGGATGGAATACCGCTATATTTGGGGACAGGACAACGCCGGGGAGGCAAATCTGTACTATGTGTCTACCTACAGCAGCTCCAATTACGATGACCTGTCGGATCGCTATGCGTGGCGCTGGGATCACCTGGGGACGATGCCAGGAAAGGTGCGCTTCAGTGCGGATACCGAATATGTAAGTGAGCGCGATTATTTTGAAGATTTTGGTACGGTGGCGGAAGAATACGACAAGGATGAGGTGGAGTCCACCGTGGCATTCAGCCGCACCTGGGGCAACCTCTCCCTTACTTCCCAGTTTCTCTATACCAAGGATCTGGAAGAGGGGGCGGATAACGACAGAACCTTGCAACGTTTGCCCGAGCTGCAACTCGACTACATGCGCACCCGCATAGGGGATACTCCATTCTATGCCAAATTTGAATCGAGCGGCACGTATTTCTGGCGGCGCAAAGGTTTGACCGGGACCCGCGTTAACCTTCGCCCTTCACTCTCGGCGTTTTTTATGCCTCTGGGGGTGTTTGAGCTCGAGCCGGAGGTGGGTTATCGCCAGCGTATGTACTCCACCTCTGCAGATCGCTACACGCGCGAGGAAGATGGGTATGAGCATGCGGAAAACTGGGATTTCTCGACGCGCATGGCCACTAGGATCTCGCGGGTATTCAATCTTGCTGATACCGGTCTGAGTAAGATTCAGCACAGTATTGAACCTGAAGTTACCTATTTCTATACTGCTCGCAAGGATCAGGATCATCTACCCTATTTCGACAGTGAAGATCGGGTTGAACATCAGAACAAGATGGAGTATGCCCTGGTAAATCGATTGACGGGGAAATTTCAGGATGACCAGAGCGCTCCCACTTACCGCGAACTCGTGTATTTTAAGCTCTCGCAGGAGTATGATATCTGGGTCAGTCGCAAAGAGCGTGAGGAACGCTACAATTATGACCGCTTCTCTGACATAGAGGCAGAGTTGATTCTACGCCCTTTCTCCACCTGGAAAATTGATCTCGATTCGGCATATAACCCGCACGAAAACAAACTCGAGGAGTTCAACGCCCGTACCTCCTATAGTGCCGCGCCGGAACGGAGTATCTCGCTGGAATACCGCTACAACCGTGATACCTCGGAGTACGTGGCGGCGAAGGTGGAACTCGATCTGCTTAAGCCCGTGTATTTAATCTACGAAAAACGCCATGATATTATGGAGTCGGAGCGCCTGGAGAATGTGGTACATCTCGAATACCGTGCCCAGTGCTGGAGTCTGTTTCTCAGCTACCGCGATCGCCTCGATGACCATGAAGTGATGCTGGGCTTTGCACTCACCGGCGCAGGTCACGTTGCCAGGATAGGGGGCAGCCTTGGTCTTGAAAACGATGATGACAATGATGGCTATCACGACAGTAGTGTAGGAGATATTCCATAAAAGAATATATCTTAGAGGCGCGTCTCCTCTGGGGGGTAGCTTTTATCTGAAAAACAGGTATGCTACTGCATCAGTACGGAGATGCGAGATTCCGTATCTGACTTCAGGGTGAACCGGGATTGTTCGATAGCCCTTCGGTTCTGCCAACTGGTACAATTTCTTTTCTGGCATGGTAACGGATATGTCTCTTTTTGCCGAAAACGAACTCTTGGACGCATGTCGGGTGCTATTTGGTACCGATGTACAGTTGAGTCGGGATTTTTTGTTCTACATGCAGCCGAGTGGAGTTAAGACCGCGTTCAGACAAAAAGCCAAGCAGATTCACCCGGACCTGTATGCGACAGCATCGGCGGATGAGTACGAACGCCAGACTGAACTGTTCCGCGATGTCAATGAGGCGTATAAGCTTCTCGACCGCTTTAGCGTTAGTGAATACAAACGCCTCTGGACTCCGGCAGACCAGGAAACCACCTTCAGATATAACACTGACTCACCTGGAACCCAGGATGCTGCGGAGGCAGAAGAGGTGTTTACCCTGCCACAGCGCTATCTGGAGGCGGGACTGTTTCTCTATCATCGTGGCGTAATAACCTATTCAGAGATGATCGAAGCGCTGGTGTGGCAACGGCGCCAGCGCCCCGTCATAGGCGATCTGGCTCGACGCTGGGGCTGGCTCCGTGATGCAGATGTCGATGCCCTCAACCGCCAGCGTACCTTCAGGGGACGTTTCGGTGCGCGTGCAGTACATCACGGTTATCTCACCCCGTTTCAGGTTCAGGTGCTGCTGCGTTATCAGCAGCGCTCTCAACAACCTTTCGCCCAGTATTTCGTCGAACAGGGCATCTTGAGTGCAGATGAAGTTGAGCTTCTCATGCGCCAACAGGCACGGCATAATTCCAAATTCAACAAACGCAAGCGATAGTATGAAAACCTTTCTTACCCCTCCGGAAATTGCCGAACATGTCGTGGTCTGGGGGCAGGCAAAAACACAGCACTCTGCGCGTACTGCGTTACTCCTGGGATGTCTCGCAGGGGTGTATATCGGGTTTGCTGCCCATCTGGCCACGGTTGTTGGCACCGGTACCTTTGCGTGGGTAGGTCTGCAACGGATTGTGGTGGGGGCGGTGTTCAGCTTTGGATTGATGCTCGTGGTTATTCCTGGTTCCGAACTCTGGACCGGCAATACCCTGATGAGTGCGGCATTGCTGGAACGCCGTATAACCATGGCACAGATGCTGCGAAACTGGAGCCTGGTTTACCTGGGTAATCTTGTCGGGGCGCTGGCCCTGGCATGGATGATTGCGGGGCAGAGCGGCATTCTGGATGGGGCCTTCGGGGTTCAGGCGGTGCAGATAGCTGCCGCCAAGGTGGAGCAGAACCCCGGGCACAATCTGGCATACTTTTTCCGCGCCATCGGGTGTAATTGGCTCGTGTGTCTTGCGGTGGTGCAGGCCATGGCAGCGCGGGACATCGGCGGGAAAGTACTGGCAATTTTTTTCCCCATTATGGCATTTGTGGCCTCGGGTTTTGAGCATGCCATCGCCAATATGTATTTCATACCCGCCGGCATTCTGGCGGCAGAACTGGAGGATGTGCGAGTGCTGTGCGGTATAGATCCGGCAGTGCTGGAGCAGCTCAATTGGGCAACTATGTGGCAGTATAATCTTCTCAGTGTCACCCTGGGCAACCTGGTTGGGGGTGGCTTATGTGTAGGAGCGTGTTACTGGTGGATATACCGCACTCCACGCGCCACACATATATCAGATTAGTCCCATCTTATGCCCTTGCTCTGTGGTTCCAGCACCTCGAGGGGATCTTCAGCCTCTGTGCCAAATGTGCCGGGGGTGAATCTGCCCTCTTCGAGCATGTGACACGTAGACAGAACCTGTTCAAAGTGTTTGCGAGTGATCTCCTGTGCACCGAGTGAGAGTAGGTGTGACGTGGGCATCTGGCAATCAATTATGCTGTAGTGGTGTTGGAGCAGATGTGCGGTCAGGGCGGCAAACGCAACCTTCGATGCATCCGTACGCCGATGAAACATCGATTCGCCGCAAAAACACTGCCCCAGTGCGATTCCGTACAGACCTCCTACCATCTCCTCCTGATCCCAACATTCAACGCTGTGGGCGAAACCTAATGTGTGCAGTTGGATATATGCATCCCGCATTTCGCGACTTATCCAGGTCTGCTCTCCGCGTTCCTGGGCGTGGGCACAGTGGTAGATGCATTGGCTGAAGCCGGCATCAAAGGTTATGCGATAGGGACTTTTGCGCAGGGTTTTCTTCAGGCTTCGACTTAAGTGGATGTTGCGCGGGAACAGCACGCAGCGCTGCGGCGGTGCCCACCACAGGAGGGGCTCATTCGGGTTGTTCCACGGGAAAATCCCGCGTGTATAGGCGAATAAAACACGCGCCGGACTGAGGTCGCCCCCGACTGCAAGCAGACCGTTGTTTTCGGCCAGATGAGTAGGGGGGAAAGCCAATTCCTGGCTCAAGCTGAAGACGGGCATCCCGGATTATCTACTCTCTATTTGGATGCCGGGGTGAAACGGAAGGTCAACTCATCGCTTCGACACCCGATGCGAACGCTGCCGCCATCCTTTAATTCTCCGAACAGAATCTCATTCGCAAGACGGTTGCTGATTTTCTCCTGAATCAAGCGATCCAGCGGTCTCGCCCCATAGCGCCGATCAAAGCCGTGACGTGCCAGATATGCGCGTCCCGCCGGAGTGATGCTCAGGCGCACATGCTTTTCCTGCAGGCGCTGTCTAACCTCGGTGATAAATTTGTCCACTATCAAGCGCACCTGTTCCGGTTCCAGCGCGGCAAATGTGATAATCGCATCCAGGCGATTGCGGAATTCGGGGGAGAAAAACTTATTCAAGGCCGGATCGGGACTGCGGGTGGAGCCAGTGGCAAAACCGATAGGAGCCTGACTCATTTCGCGCGCACCGGCGTTGCTCGTCATTATGATGATACAATCCCTGAAGCTCGCGCTCTTGCCGTTGTTATCGGTCAAAGTGCCGTTATCCATAATCTGAAGCAGCACATTGATCAGATCTGGATGGGCTTTTTCGATCTCATCCAGGAGTAATACGCTGTGCGGGGTTTTATTGAGGGCATCGGTCAGTAATCCTCCCTGCTCGTAGCCCACATACCCGGGGGGAGCTCCAATGAGGCGCGCAACGGCATGTTTCTCCATGTACTCACTCATGTCGAAGCGGATGAACTCGATCCCCATCTGGCGTGCGAGTTGTTTCGCCACCTCGGTTTTGCCCACGCCGGTGGGACCGGCAAACAGGAATGAACCCATGGGGTGATCAGGGTGATCCAGTCCGGCGCGCGCGCGCAACACCGCTTGTACCACCTGTTCAATGGCATGCTCCTGACCAAACACCTTTTTTTTCAAGCGTTTTTCCAGGCGCGCCAGATTTTGCCGATCATCGTGGGCCACAGAACGGCGTGGAATCTGAGCCATTGCGGCAACAACCTGCTCTGCATCGCGCACCGTCGCTTTGTGGCGCGTATTTGCGCCGGTATGAAGCCTGGCACCTATTTCATCCAGCAGGTCAATGGCAGAGTCGGGCAGATGCCGATGGTGCAGATGACGTTGGGCGAGTTCGGCAATGGTTTCCAGCACCTCATCCGCAAAGGTCGCAGCGTGGAATTCCTCGTACTGCTTCTTGAGCCCCTTGAGGATAAGAATAGTTTCCGCAACAGAGGGTTCATGCACATCGATCTTTTGGAATCGACGCGACAGAGCACGATCCTTTTCAAACAGACGTTTGTACTCATCAAAGGTTGTGGCGCCAATACAGCGGATTTTGCCCCCCGCGAGCATGGGTTTGAGGATGTTGGATACATCCAGACTTCCGCCGCTTGTGGCTCCGGCACCGATGATGGTGTGAATTTCGTCGATAAACAGAATAGGCAGTGGGAGCGTATCCAACTCATGCATCACCTGCTTCAAGCGCTCTTCGAAGTCGCCGCGGTATTTGGTGCCCGCAAGGAGGCTCCCCATATCCAGGGCGTAGATTTGCGCCTGTTCCAGCATCTGAGGGATATCCCCCGCCTCGAGCAGGGTCGCAAGCCCTTCTGCAATAGCGGTTTTTCCGGTGCCGGGTTCCCCCACCAGGATCGGATTGTTCTTGCGTCTCCGGCACAGGACCTGCAGCATCCGTTCCAACTCCGCTGTGCGCCCGATGAGGGGGTCGATGTCGCTATCACGTGCGCGTGCGCGCAGATCTACGGTGAAGCTTTCCAACGCACTGCGCCGTTTATCTTTCGCATGCTCTGCGGTACGTTCGTCACTCTCGGAGATTTCGTGCTCCGGCTCAACGCCACTACCATGCGAAATCTCCTGCAGAATGTCCAGGCGTTCGATACCGTGGGCTTTGAGCAATTGGGTGGCATAGCTGTTTTTCTCGTTCATTATGGAAGCGAGGATGTCGCCAATCTGCACCTCTTCGCGTCCAGCGGCAGCGCAGTGGGTGACCGTGTGTTGCAGGATGCGCTGGATGGCAATCGACTGCTGTGGCACGTAGTCCTCTTCTTCGATCGGTATGCTCTCAACATCGCTGGAGAGATAGTTGCTTACCGAGTGACGTAACTCGTCCACGTCTGCACCGCAGCGATTGATAACATGCTGTGCTTCATCACTGAAAAGCATGGCATACAACAAATGCTCGGTGATGAGGTATTCGTGCTGACGCTTCTGCGCTTCCTGTACCGCCAGAGAAAAAACTACCTGTACTTCGTTACTGAAAGTCAATTTGTTTCCGATCCCTTGTGTGTTGGCATGAGTCTGATTCTGCCCTGATGGTTTATGCCGGTTTTATGGAGCAGCGCAGGGGGTGCTCCGCCTGTCTGGCCATGCGATGCACTGTCTCAACTTTGGTTTCAGCGATCTCATACGGATAGCTGCCGCATGCCGCTTTCCCTTTGGTGTGGATTGTAAGCGTAATACTGGTGGCTTCGGTGTTGCTCTTGTGAAACACATCTTCGAGCACCGTTATTACGAATTCCATAGTAGTGTAATCATCGTTGTGCATGATTACAATAAAACGCGGTGGAAACGCATTTTTACTCTGCGTGCCAGTGTTGCTGGTTACTGCTGGACTGTCACTGTGCCCCATGTGTTATCCCCAGGCTTAGGTGTTCAATTTGTTGATGTTGAATTCTGCTTATGTTGTAGATGCCAGTAGCACTATTGTGATGCTAGCATACATTGGATATCCAGGCCATACACTCAACCATGGTGGTATCAGATGCAGGAGAGTAATTGCCCTGATCTGCTGCTGCATAAATTTGCAGCTAAATTTTTTTATATCAGTGGTCGAGAAAAGGATTGAGTTGTTCATGCTGATAGATTAGTCTTCACTCAATGTTGGCATGCCTCCACTATGCGAAAACACCTGGTTCGAAGAAATGGCACCTGATATGGCTTCAGAGCAAGCAACGGAACATCCGAAACATGCAGCGCACAGACAAAAGGTTCCAGGGAGAACCCCATGTAGATCTGTATCTCTGACACTGTTGGCTCTGGCCGTTCTGACGCTTTCAGCTCTGGGAGATAATGGGGTGTTGAAGCTATTCGATGTAGTAGACTACAGGGCCGAACTGAATGAAAAAAAACGTTATCTAATGCAGGAGAATGAGCGTCTGGAGGCGCAATTGAATGCTTTGCAACATGATGACAGCTATATAGAGCAGGTGGCACGAGGAACCCTGAGCCTGGTTCGTGAGGGGGAAACGGTTTATCAATTTAAAGAAACAGAGCGTTGATTGTTGGACGGAAACGCTATAAAATAGACTGATTGATATAAAAGGGATCATTACGATCCCTTTTTTTATGCGTTGGAATACATCGCCTCTGGCCCTATAAGCTTGGGCGCTTGAATATCTACACATCGAGTAAACAAGGATAAACAAGAATGAAAGATACCCTTCAAAGTGCAGTTAAAAATGCATTGCAGCAGTGTTACTGTGCCAAATCTCTCACGAGTGATACCTATCCGGATTTTGCCATCGAAGTCCCTAACCACAGCGAACACGGTGATTTTGCCGTAAATGTAGCGATGATGCTTGCGAAAGCGGAAAAAATGGCACCGCGCAAGATTGCCGAAATTCTGGTGCATGAGCTGAAGTCCGAGGATTCAATATGGAGCAGGGTTGAGATTGCCGGGCCGGGATTTATAAACTTTTTCCTTACCCCTTCATGCTGGTATCGGGTTCTGGAGAACGTGTATCGCGCCAAGGAACACTATGGCGCGAGTACTTTGGGCGAAGGCAAGAAGGTGCAGGTGGAGTTTGTTAGTGCAAATCCCACAGGACCTCTGCATATCGGACACGGACGTGGCGCAGCAACCGGTGACGCCGTGGCTTCGATTCTGCAGGAGTCAGGCTACGAAGTCCAGCGAGAGTACTATATCAACGATGCAGGCAATCAGATGGATACCCTGGGGCGCTCCATATATCTGCGTTATCTAGAAGTGCACGGGCGCAAGATCGAATTCCCCGGTGATTGCTATCAAGGCGAATATATCATCGAAATTGCTCGGCAGATTGCAGATGCACAGGGGGCGACCCTGCTGGAGCAGGATGAGCACAAAGCTGTGGCCTATTGTGCAAGATTGGGGGGAGAACAGATTCGCGCTCAGATAGATAGCGACCTGCAGCGTTTTGGCATCGGCTTTGATAACTGGTACAGTGAGCAGAGTCTATATGATCGCGGTCTGGTGGCATGCGGGATAGAGACCTTAACTTCAGGAGGCTACACCTACACCGAAGACGGGGCTTTGTGGTTGCGTACCACAGACTTTGGCGATGATAAAGACCGTGTGCTGGTGCGCGCCAATGGAGCGACAACCTATTTTGCTTCAGATATCGCCTATCATCAGGAAAAATATGCACGCGGCTTTGATACGGTTATTGATGTGTGGGGAGCAGATCATCACGGCTATGTGCCGCGCATGAAAGCGATGTTGGCCGCTCTGGGTAAGGAGCCTGAGCGTCTGCAGATCATTCTGGTGCAGCTGGTTAACCTGCTGCGCGCCGGTGAGCAGGTGGCCATGAGCACTCGCGGCGGAACCTTTGTGACTCTGCGTGAAGTGCTCGACGAGGTGGGAAAGGATGCATGTCGTTTTTTCTTTCTCATGCGCCGTTCCGACAGTCAACTCGACTTTGATCTCGAACTCGCTAAACAGCAGAACAGCGAAAATCCGGTATACTATGTCCAATATGCTCATGCGCGCGTGTGTAGTATCAACCAAAAGGCCAGTGAGGCCGGGATCAATCCTGCGGCCGCTACTCACGCTGATGTGGCCCGACTCACTCTGGATGAAGAGCTGGCTCTGGCAAAAATGTTGAATCGCTATCCAGAGGTTGTAGAAGCAGCGGCACAGAACCATGAACCGCACCGCCTCACGTTTTATCTGCAGGATCTTGCGGCGAAGTTCCACAGCTACTACAATCAGCATCGCGTGATTGTAGAGGATCCCGAAATGACGCGGGCGCGTTTGTATCTGGTAAATGCCGTGAAGATCGTACTGGGTAACGCCCTGCGTGTCCTGGGAATAAGTGCACCGGAACAGATGTAGGTAGATGCGAAAGGTTGAACTATGACTCAGACAGAATATAAACGCCCGCACAATGCGGGACGGCGCAAAATGACAGTGGTTGCACTCTTCGTTCTGGTGCTGTGTCTCGCTTGTTTTGCTCTCGGTATAATGGTGGGCGGATCAGGATCCGAAGAGGTGGTTAATCAGACACCCAGTCAGACATCTGCCTCAGCGGTTGAGCGCAAAGTCTCTGGATCTCATCCTGTATTGACCGATGGGGAGGATGTCGGATCAAAACAGGAGGTGCGTCAGCAGAAACCGGCTACTTTGCAGGATCAGGCAGCCGACCTAAACAGAACGCCAGACGTGATGGTGGAGGGCGAAACACCAGGGCAGATAAAAGAGGTCGTGGTGCAGGAGGCTCCTCTGGGTAGCGGGATCAACCCGCGCAAGAAAGATGCTGCCACCGCCGGGGATGTGACGGAGTCTCAAAAAATAGAGCAGGTGGCGGAACCGGTAGCACAGATTGCTGTTAAGGAGCCAGGTGAATCTCCATCCGTATCTGCTGCTGAACAGAAGGAGAACTCTGCTCCTGCCAGGGTTGCTGCAGCAAAGGAGGGCAAGTATGTGGTGCAGATCGCCTCTTTTCGTGCAGAGGAGGATGCTCGCGCCCTGGCGCAAAAGCTCAAACCAGCCTTTCCTGCGTATGTGCGCCAGGTAGACCTTGGCGAAAAGGGCATATGGTTTCGGGTTCTGGTGGGCCCACTGGTGCAACGCGATCAGGCAGGGGAGGTTCAACGCAGGATCGCGGAGAGCACAAAGCTGGAGGGCTTTGTCAAGAGGGTTCCTTGAAACCGCTGATGCGCGCAGAAGAATTATTTTGTTTTTTGCCTTGACTTCAGCGCTGTAAATAAGTACATTGCGCTTCGTTTTGACGCGGGGTGGAGCAGTTTGGTAGCTCGTCGGGCTCATAACCCGAAGGTCGGAGGTTCGAATCCTCCCCCCGCTACCAAAAAAATACAATGGCGGTGTAGCTCAGTTGGTTAGAGCATGCGGCTCATATCCGCAGCGTCCGGAGTTCGAATCTCTGCACCGCCACCATTTATATAAGCCTCTCCATTCCCGGAGGGGCTTTTTTTCTATGCGGTTCTCTCCCGTTACACCTGTAGGCTGTGCTATTGTGTGTATTAAGGCGAAATCGGGAGGTTTGCGCTGACAGGTATGGCATCCTCCAGCTAAGAACGCCTCTATCCCCTCCTGCCCTTGCGAGCATCTTGAGATCGATATCTGTGCAGATGGAAAACCTTGTTCGACAAAGCATTGAAGATTCCTCCCTTATCTCACCTGGGGGCCGGGTGCTGGTAGCAGTATCAGGAGGTGCTGATTCAACAGCTCTACTTTATGTTCTGGCACGGCTGGGGGGGGAGATGGGTTTTTCTGTTGCAGCAGCACACCTCAATCATGGGATACGCCCTGCTGCGGGGCTTGACGCAGTTCATGTTGCAAGTCTGTGCCGTAGTCTGGGGTTAATCTGTGTGTTTGGAGCAGTGGATGTCCCGGAATATGCACGTATAGGGAAAATGGGGCTCGAAGAGGCGGGGCGTGAGCTGCGTTACCGCTTTTTACGCGAAGCTGCACGTATGTGCGGCTGCAGCCGAATTGCCACGGCTCATCATCTGCAGGATCAGGCCGAAACCCTGATAATGCGTCTGGCGCGCGGAACCTCGGTGTCCGGCCTCAAAGGTATTCCGGTGTGCCATCTTCCCTTCATCCGCCCTCTGCTAATGGTTGAGCGGGATCAGGTGGAGACATATCTTGAGCAGCATGGTCTCGCGTGCGTCGAGGATGAATCCAATAGCGACTGTAGCTTTACGCGTAATCATGTACGCCACAATCTTATGCCAGTGCTCGAAGCGGTGCATCCACAGGCACAGAAACATGTGGCACAACTGGCGCAGCAGGTGTGCATGGAAGAAAGCTACTGGAAAGATGAAGTGAATAAATCTGTGGCGAAAGTCCGCTTTGAAGCGGGTGGAGCACGTATTTCCTATACTGCGCTTGCCGCTCTGCATCCGGCTCTGCGCCTGCGGGTGATTCGCTCCATACTTGAACGCCTGCGGACAAATCTGCACGGTTTGGAGCGCAAGCATCTGCAGGCGGTTGACTCGATGTTTAGCTGTTCCACACCTCAGGTTCAGTTCAATCTTCCCGGCGCCTGGGTGGCGCGGCGTTATGATGATGTGGTATTTCGACTGGAGCCCCCGCAAGATAAAATGTCAGATTATTTTCTCAAAATTGATGCGCCGGGAGCGTACTCCTTGCCTGATGGCTCCAGTTTCGAGGTTACACTATGCGGTGCAGTTGCAGGAGAATCCCCGTGCTGCACGGAGCTGGACGGCAACGAGCTGGAGTGGCCCCTGTATGTGAGAAACAATCGCCCCGGAGATCGCCTGAAGTGCAAAGGGATGACCGGGAGCAAAAAGCTTAAGGCCCTCTTTACCGAGCGCCGTATCGAGTTGGAGCAGCGTAAATCTGTACCCCTACTCTGTAACCATAAAGATGAAGTTTTGTGGGTGATAGGGGTTCGTCGCAGTCGTCTGTGGTGTTGTGCTCCACCCACTTCCACAGTAGTACGGGTTCTTTTTACCCCACCGCGCTCGAAAATATAATTGAGCGCACAAGGGGCCTGTGTTACCTTGCGAGTTGGTTTTTTAGATGTCTGGTATCAGTGTACCCGTAACCCTTAAGGTACGGACCAAGCCGATAATAACTGGGGAGGAAAAGTGAATCAGTTCTATAAAAATATAGCTTTGTGGCTTGTAATTTCTTTGGTGATGATCCTGTTGTTCAATATGATGACAAAACAGGAAACTCAGCAGGAATCCATTAGTTACACAGCATTTGTCAATGCGCTGGATAGTGGGCGGGTTGAAGAAGTCATCATTCAGGGATCAAACATTGATGGGGTCTATAAAGATGGTACCCACTTCAAGACTTTTGCGCCCTCAGATCCAGAGTTGATTCAGGAGCTACGCAAGAAGGAGGTCGTGATAGAGGCGAAGCCGGAGGAAGACCGCAGCTTCTGGATGACCATGCTGGTGTCCTGGGGGCCGATTCTCCTGCTTATTGCGGTATGGATCTTTTTTATGCGCCAGATGCAGGGCGGTGGCGGCAAGGCCATGAATTTCGGCAAGAGCAAAGCGCGCTTGCTGACCGATACCCAGGGACAGGTTACGTTCAAGGATGTCGCCGGGGTAGATGAAGCAAAAGAGGAGCTTGAGGAGATTGTTGCGTTTCTGAAAGATCCCAAGAAGTTTACCCGTCTCGGCGGGCGCATCCCCAAAGGGGTGTTGCTGGTGGGATCACCCGGTACCGGTAAAACCCTGTTGGCCCGCTCTATCGCCGGGGAAGCGGATGTGCCTTTTTTCACCATCTCCGGGTCAGACTTTGTGGAGATGTTTGTTGGGGTTGGCGCAAGTCGAGTCCGTGATCTGTTCGCCCAGGGGAAAAAGAATGCCCCCTGTATCATCTTTATCGACGAGATAGATGCCGTAGGTCGACATCGTGGCGCCGGTTTGGGTGGCGGACATGATGAGCGCGAACAGACCCTGAACCAACTCCTGGTAGAGATGGATGGATTTGAATCCAACGAGGGAGTTATCCTGATCGCCGCTACCAACCGTCCGGACGTTCTTGATCCGGCCCTGTTGCGGCCCGGTCGTTTTGATCGCCAGGTGATTGTTCCGCGTCCCGATGTGCGCGGACGCACCAGGATTCTTGAGGTGCATTCCAGCAAGATACCCATCGACGATTCGGTGGATATGGAGATTGTTGCCAAAGGGACTCCCGGTTTCTCCGGTGCCGATCTTGCCAATCTGGTAAATGAAGCTGCACTCCTTGCTGCACGCGAAAACAAGGATTACGTCGGGATGCGTCATCTCGAATATGCCAAGGACAAGGTATGGATGGGCGCTGAGCGGCGTTCCATGGTGATAACTGAAAAAGAGAAGAAGATCACCGCTTATCATGAGGCAGGGCACGCATTGGTTGCGCTTAAGACTCCCGGATCTGACCCGGTGCATAAGGTTTCCATCATTCCGCGCGGACGTGCTCTCGGTGTTACTATGTATCTGCCCCGGGAGGAAACCTACAGCCAGAGCAAGGAAGACCTGCTCGGCTCCCTTGCGGCTCTGCTGGGTGGGCGCGCCGCCGAGGAGTACTTTCTCGACAGCGTAACCACCGGGGCAAGCAATGACATAGAGCGTGTCACCAATATCGCGCGCAAGATGGTGTGCGAGTGGGGAATGAGTGAAAAACTCGGCACTCTCTCTTTTGGAGAAAAAGAGGGTGAAGTGTTCCTCGGTAAAGAGATGAACCATTCCCGCAATTACAGCGAATCCACCGCTGAAATGATCGATGCTGAGGTGAAGAGCATTGTAACCGAGGTGTATGATCGGACGCGGCAGATTATCAAGGATAATGCCGATGTCCTAGAGCGGATGGCTCTTGAGTTGCTTGAGCACGAGACCATCGACAGCAAGGATATTGAACGCATAATGGCTGGAGAGACTCGTCCAGTAGAGGATGAGGACAAGAAAGCGGATCCTGCTGCGACAGTGCAGGATGGTGTGGTTATCGCACCTGAATCACCAGGCGATGATGCCTAGATCGATGCGTATCCTCTCAGGGTGCGATCCGGAATCAATGCGCAAGCAGTTGGAGGATTTAGGGGTTGACCCAGGTGGGATTCGGCGCATGCTGGGGAAAACCCGGATGCTCAATATTCTGTTGCATGAAATATCATGCGGTGCGGCTAATATCCTCAAGCAGGAAATGCTATCTCTTGGTGGGGATGCGGCAGTGGCTCGGGGAACTGTGTCCTGCAGTATCGCGCATTCAGATGTGCTGCTGATGGGGACACCCAAACAGCTTGCCGCTTTGTCACGACGCCTTACGGCACAGCCCTTTTGTCTTGCTGCGGTGGGAGAGGAGTTAAATACACTTCTACAGCGCAGTGAAACACGGGCCCGGCAGCTGAAAGGGCGCGGCACGATACTGGATTTAACCCAACCCTGTGTAATGGGGATACTTAACGCTACTCCCGATTCTTTCCACGATGGTGGCACCTGTGCAGGGTTGGATGATTTGCTGCGCCGTGCTGAGGATCAGGTGCGCAGCGGTGTTGATGTGTTTGATGTGGGAGGCGAAAGTACCCGCCCCGGCGCTCCTCAGGTTGATCTCGAGGTAGAGCTTGATCGGGTTCTGCCCGTGGTCGAGGCTCTGAAGCGCGAGTTTGATCTTCCCGTTTCGGTAGATACTACCAAAGCACAGGTGGCACGTAATTGTATTGAGAGTGGTGCTGCGTTTGTGAATGATATCAGCGGGCTGAAGTTTGATCCGCATATGGCAGAAGTCGTAGCCCAAACCAGAGCCGGGGTATTTGTTATGCATACTCCGGCTCGTCCTGAAGTGATGCAGAATTACACCAGCTATACAGATCTTATGGGGGAGGTAATTGCCGAACTCAAAAGTTCTGTGGCCACAGCTCTGGCTGCAGGGATTGATTCGGAATATATTGCCCTTGATCCCGGCGTTGGATTTGGCAAGGGGGCAGGTGGTAATCTCACAATAATACAACACTTGGAGGAAATTGTTGCTCTCGGGTATCCTGTGTTGCTCGGAACCTCGAGAAAAAGCTTCATCGGCCGGGTTCTTAAGCAACCGGAAACGGCAGACCGCCTGGTGGGATCGCTCGCAACTATCGTGCTGGGTTTAAACCAGGGCGCGAGGATTTTCCGGGTTCACGATGTTAAATCAAGTCGCCATGCTCTCGACATGGCATGGGCAGTGATCAATAACTAGTAAAAAATTAGCGCGGTAGACATAGAGGCGGACATGGGCGAGTTAAAGGAAATCTTGAATAGCACCAGGTGGTTGCTGGATGCCCTGGATGTGGCCCTTGTCGCTTTTATTATTTATCGCATTATCCTCCTAATCAAGGGCACACGTGCGGTCCAGATGGTTGTTGGGCTTGCTGTGCTTCTGGCGGTATATGTTGTCTCAGAAGTTACCGGGCTCTATACCCTCCAATGGTTGCTGAATAATTTTCTTACCTCCATCGTTCTGGTCATAGTTGTTATTTTTCAGAACGATATTCGGCGTGCCCTCATGCATGTGGGGCGCAATCCCTTTTTTGCCGATGTAACCTATAGTGAAGAGAACCACATCATTGATGAATTGGTTACTGTTACCGTAAGTCTGGCGAGTAAAAAGATTGGTGCCCTGATGGTGATTGAGCGCGAAACCGGGCTGAAAAACTTCCTCGAAATCGGGGTTGAAATCGACGCGAAGGTCTCCTCCGATCTTATCTCTGCGATATTCCTACCGCTATCCCCCCTCCATGATGGGGCTCTTATTTTACAAAATGGACGTTTAAAGCAGGCAGGCTGTTTTCTCCCTCTGTCCCAGAACCCGGATATAAATAAGCAGCTGGGTACACGCCACCGTGCCGCCATTGGGTTAACAGAACTCGTAGATGCGGTTGCGATTGTGGTCTCAGAAGAAACAGGCAAGATCTCAGTGGTTGTGGGTGGACGTATGACCCGCGGCCTCGATTCCACTTCTCTGCGCCGTATTCTGATGCGCCTGCTGGATCAAACGCACACCAAGCGTAAAAGGTAGTTAAATGATAGAGCGCATACTGACTAATTGGCCCATAAAACTTCTATCCCTGGCTTTTGCCCTGGTTTTATGGCTGTTTGTGATGGGAGAGCAGGATACCGAGGTGGGGTATACCGTGCCATTAGAAGTTAAGAATGTGCCTAAAGGGCTCATTATCGCAAATCAGATCCCAGGGCATGTGGATGTCCGGCTTTCAGGTTCGCGCACGTTGCTGGCAAATATTCAGGGATCTGATCTTGAGGTTTCGGTAGATCTGCACGATGCCAAACCCGGAATCACAACCTTTCGCAGCCTTGATGAGCGGCTCAATTTGCCGCGCTCCATTGTGGTGAGTCGCATGTCGCCTTCGTATGTGGATATCAAGCTAGAACGCCTGGTGCAGAAAGAAATTCCTCTGCAAGTGGTGTTTGATGGGACCCCGGCGCCGGGATTCAGTATTGTGGAAGTGATGGCGGCACCTGATGTGGTCGCAGTCGAGGGTGCAGAGAGCGAGATGAAATCGGTAACCGAAGTTGAAACCGAACCCGTGGATGTAGGCGGACTTAACGCAAGTTTTTCACTCACCGTTCCGCTGAATTACAATGGTATTTACACCCGCCTGACAAAGATCAAAACGGCAGAAGTGCAGGTGATTATTCGCAAAGACCCGGAACCGCAGTTGCCCCGGGAATCCAAGTTGAAGCTTGAAAAGCAGAAGGGCGGAGCTTCCTAGGAAATTCCGCATAATATTTCCCTTTCCTCAGGTTTGCTACATTTTATACGTTTACCTGCAGTGTTTATATGGATGTAAAGCTTATTTATGACTGAAACCAAAAAGATTTTCGGCACGGACGGGGTTCGCGGTATGGCAAATGTGTACCCCATGACCACAGAGATAGCCATGCAGCTCGGACGAGCGCTGGCTTACATGTTTAAGGGGCCAGGACAGCGTCGTCGTATTGTGATCGGTAAAGATACCAGGCTGTCGGGCTATATGATTGAAAATGCGCTCGCTGCAGGCATCTGTTCCATGGGAGTGGATGTCCAATTGGTTGGCCCGCTACCAACGCCCGGTATCGCGTTTATAACCCGCTCCATGCGTGCAGATGCCGGAGTGGTGATATCTGCGTCACATAATCCCTATCAGGACAACGGCATCAAGTGTTTCTGCTCTATGGGGCAGAAACTTGGTGATGCAAAAGAGTTGGAACTTGAATCAATGCTGTTTTCCTCTGAGCTCGATATATTGCGTCCCACAGCGGCCGAGGTAGGCAAGGCTTATCGAATAGATGATGCTACCGGGCGCTACGTGGTATTTCTTAAAAATGCTTTTCCCCGCGATCTCGATCTGCTCGGTATGCGTATTGTTCTCGATTGTGCGCATGGGGCGGCATACAGGGTTGCGCCCGCAGTATTTGAGGAACTCGGAGCGGAGGTGATCCGTCTGGGGGTATCCCCCGACGGTACCAACATTAATGCAGGGTGTGGTTCCCTGTACCCTGAGGTTGTGGCGCAGGCAGTCAAAGAACATAGAGCGGATGTCGGCATTGCTCTGGATGGTGATGCGGATCGGGTCATTTTTGTGGATGAAAACGGGCGCGAAGTTGACGGGGATCACATTATGGCTATCTGTGCCTCCTACCTGCATGAGAAGGAGGAGTTGAAGCACAACACTCTGGTGACTACAGTAATGAGTAATATGGGGCTGGATATCGCTATGCAGGAGCGTGGCATCAATGTTGTAAAAACTGCAGTGGGTGACCGTTATGTGCACGAGCAGATGTTGAATCATGGATATAACTTCGGTGGAGAGCAGTCGGGGCATATGATTTTCTCGGATTACAATACCACAGGAGATGGAACACTCTCTGCCCTGCAGGTATTGCGCATCATGCGCGAGAAGCAAGAGCCTCTGTCCGAACTGGCGCGAATAATGACCGCTCTGCCTCAGGTTATGCTGAATGTGCGCGTAGCCGCGAAAAGGGAGCTCAGCCAGATACCTGAAGTTCAGGAAGTGATCTGCAAGTGTAAAGAAGAACTCGGAGACAAAGGGCGCCTGTTGATACGCTACTCCGGGACTGAACCACTCCTGCGCATCATGTTTGAAGGGCCTACGCGTGCAGGTATTCAGGCAATGGCGGATGAAATCGCCGCACAGGTTATTGAATCTCTGGGGGGGCAGCAGAAATGATGGCACCACGGCTGGGGGTGAATATTGACCATGTTGCTACCATCCGCCAGGCACGCGGAGGTACAGAACCTGATCCTGTTGCTGCAGCGGCTATTGCCGAACTTGCTGGTGCCGATAGTATCACGATACACCTTCGAGAAGATCGTCGTCACATTAATGATCGCGATGTACGTCTCCTCCGTGAGACCTTGCAGTCTCCCATGAACCTGGAGATGGCGGCCACCCCTGAAATGGTGGGAATTGCATGTGAAATAAAACCCCACAGTGCCACCCTGGTGCCGGAAAAGCGCCGGGAGCTGACTACCGAGGGAGGTCTGGATGTGGTAGGGCAGACAGATTTGCTCCGTGCCGGTATAATACAATTGCAGCAGGCCGGGGTGATTGTGAGTCTGTTTGTAGATCCAGATCCGGAGCAGATTGAACGCGCGGCAGCCCTCGGGGTCGAGGCGATTGAGATCCATACCGGAACCTATTGCAATGCCCTGAGTGTTAAGGAGCGCGAAGCAGAGTTGGAAGAGATCGCTGCGGGTATTGCTCTTGGACACGCAAGTGGTTTGCAGGTCAATGCAGGGCATGGATTGAACTATCAGAACGTGCAGGCGGTCGTAGCTCTGGGAGGGATTGCGGAGTACAATATTGGTCACAGCATCATTTCCCGCGCGGTGTTGGTGGGGATGGAGCGCGCAGTGCGCGAAATGAAAACCCTGCTTCACGGTGGTGTCTACTAGCACATTATGGCTGTCGCGGGAATAGGTACAGACATTGTGCGTGTAGAGCGCTTTACCGAGTTTATTGCACGCAATAACCGGGGGGTTCTCGAACGCCTGTTTACCCACGCCGAGTTGGAATATGCCCTGCCCAGGCGCCAGGCAGCCGAGCACCTGGCGGCGCGTTTCGCAGCCAAGGAGGCGTTCCTTAAAGCCCTCGGTACCGGATTGCGCGAGGGCTTATCGTGGCATGATATGGAGGTACGCAAGGATCACTACGGGGCTCCATCCCTTAAACTTTCCGGGGGGGCAGAGCAGCTGTTCCGCGCGCGCTCATTGGATGGAGTGTTTCTTTCATATTCCCACGAACGTGAATATGCCGTTGCCACGGTGGTACTGGAGGTATTATGAAACTGGTAACCGCAGAACAGATGCGCAACATGGATAGCTGTGCCGTTGAAACCTACGGCATACCTTCAATAGTCTTGATGGAAAATGCCGGGCGCAGTGCCGCTGAGATTATGCACCGGCGTTACTTTAGTCCGACTCTGCAGCGAGCCCTTATCTTCAGTGGCAAGGGGAATAATGGCGGGGACGGATTTGTGATTGCGCGCCATTTGCAGATTCGCGCCTGGGATGTACAGGTTGTGGTACTGGCTAACTCCGATGAAGTTCAGGGTATTGCCGCTGACAATCTTAAGGTGTTGCAACAGTCCGGGATAGAAGTTGCTTTTGCTCCGGATGCCGAATGTCTGGCTTCGCTGTTCCCAGCTCTGCCCCAAACTGATACGCTAATTGTAGATGCAATGTTCGGCAATGGCCTGACGTCTCCCATCCGCGGGCACTACCTTGATGCACTCCACTGGATCAACGCCAGTACAGCTCCGGTGGCTGCTGTGGATATGCCCTCCGGGGTAGATGCCAGCAGTGGCGCAATTCTGGGAGAAGCGGTTAGCGCCGATTGTTCCATCAGCTTTGCGTGCGCCAAGTTAGGTCAGGTAAGTGCTCCGGCTTATGGTGTCGGGGGCGAACTGCTGGTGGCAGATATCGGCATGCCCAGGGTATTGAACGATTCTGTTGCCGATACACTCCTGTTTGTCGATGACGATGAGGCGCGTCGCCTTCTTCCACGCCGCCGAGGGGATGCGCATAAAGGTACGTGCGGTCACAGCCTGATTATTGCTGGCATCCCGGGCAAGGGTGGTGCTGCGCAGATGGCTGCCCATGCGTGTGTGCGAGGCGGAAGTGGTCTGGTAACCCTTGCCGCTCCATCGCAGGTACAGCACAGCATTGTCGGCCACATACCCGAAGTGATGACCTACGCCATACCGGATGACAAGGGTTGGAATCCAGCGCTGGTGCCGGAGTTGAAGCGTCTCTGGGAGGAGCGCAGCGTTGTTGCGGCAGGTCCTGGACTTGGAGAAGAACCCGCATGTATCGAAATGGTGCGGAAGATAGTTGCTGAATGCTTCGTTCCACTGGTTCTCGATGCCGATGCTCTAAATGCCCTGGCTTCTGCACCTGAAGTACTCGCACAACGCCCGGTCGGGATGACGGTAATAACCCCGCATCCGGGAGAGATGGCGCGTCTGTGTGGCATTGAAACATCCCGGGTTCAGAAAGAGCGTATTCGCACAGCGCAGGATTTTGCCTCACGTTACGGGGTCGTCGTTGTACTCAAAGGAGCACGAAGCGTAATTGCGGATCCATTCGGTAACGTACGTATAAACTCCAGTGGTAACTCCGGCATGGCAAGTGGGGGGATGGGAGATATCCTCACCGGGGTTATTGCCGCACATATCGCCCAGGGACTTTCATCTCTTGAAGCCGCGACTCTGGGCGTATATGTCCATGGCAGGGCTGCGGATATATGTGCGCAACAATATGGTCCGGCTGGCTACACAGCCACCGATGTGGCATTAAATCTTGCCAGAGTACGACAGGAACTTTATTTTGTATCTTAAAGCATAACCCAACATATTAATCAGGAGATAATCCCCATGGCAAATGCCCGTGATATAATGACTACTAAGGTGGTCAGCGTAGAACCACAAACATCGCTACAGGATTTTAGCGCCATGCTTGAGAAATCCAATTACAGCGTGTTGCCGGTCGTTAACCCGGATAAAACCCTGTATGGCATCATATCTGCTACTGACCTGGTCGAGAGTGATCGTCCTTTGCATATCCCCACGGTTATTTCAATTTTTGATTGGGTGCTTTATCTGGAGAGTGAGAAAAATTTTTCTGAGCAGGTGAAAAAAATATGCGCCCAGACCGTAGGAGAGATATGCACTCATGAGGTTGTGACCTGTAGCCCTGCCACCCCTGTGTCAGAGGTGGCAGAACTGATGGTGAAGCACAAAGTCCATTTGATTCCGGTGGTTGAGGAGAACAGGCTCGTAGGCGTTGTAGGGCGTCTTGATATTGTCCGCAGTATGGGCGGCAGATCCGAAAGTGGAGCAGATGCTTGACCCTCTTCACCTTTACCTGTGACGCTGAAGAGGAGACGAGGCGTTTTGGGGCTGAACTAGGGCATATGCTGGGACCGGGGACGCTGGTGCTGTTGCGCGGAGAACTCGGGGCAGGCAAAACCTGTCTGTGTGGGGCTATCGCCAAGGGTGCCGGAGTGAGCCCTGATACCGCCATAACCAGTCCAACCTATACCCTGATGCAAGAGTATCGGGGATGCTGTCCGATCTATCACTTCGATCTATATCGCCTTGCAGACCCGGATGAGCTTCTTGAGCTCGGGTTTGATGAGTTTCTGCATGGCGCGGGGATAGCCCTGGTTGAATGGCCGGAGCGCTATCCCGAGTTGGAGGAGAATGCCCTGGGGCTGACCCTTGCATGGGAAGGGGAACATTCGCGCTCGCTACGCTGCGAAGCACTGGGTGACTTTGCCCGTACTCATGCACAGTTATGCCACAAACTGGCACAAACATGGAACTGTTAGAATAGTGATAGAAAGTATAATAACCGACTTGATCACGTGTTTGTTCTCCACTCCAGGTGTTAAAAGGTTTTGACCGCAGGGGAAAATATTGTTACAAGTTGCTTGCTGTGTCACGCAGATCGAGCGTACTTGAAGTCTGATTTAGCAATATACAGTGTGTGGTATACGCATAACATGAATGAGCTTAAACACGTCTAATAGCTTATTGCGGAAGTGTTACCATCTGCACTTGCGGATGGAAATCTTCTGAGGAGGACAGAAAATAATGGCTCTGGTTGTACAGAAATATGGCGGAACTTCCGTAGGAACAATCGATAAAATTCGCAATGTCGCGAAACGCATTGCACGCACGCACGATGACGGCAATGAAGTCGTTGTAATCGTATCGGCTATGTCGGGTGAAACCAACAAGCTCGTAGCTATGGCCAACGAAATGTGCGAATTCCCCAGCGAACGTGAATATGATGTGCTGGTATCCACCGGCGAGCAGGTTACCATCGCTCTGTTGTCCATGTGCCTCCAATCCATGGGGTATAAAGCTAAAAGCTACCTTGGGCACCAGATCCCTATCCTGACCGATAGCGCATCATCCAAGGCTCGTATCAAGGAGATCGGGCAGGATAACATCCGTCAGGATCTTAACGGCGGGAGTATTGTTGTGGTGGCCGGATTTCAGGGAATCGACGCCGAAGGCAACATCACCACCATGGGTCGGGGTGGTTCCGATACCTCGGCTGTAGCTGTGGCTGCTGCCCTGAAAGCGGATGTGTGTGAAATATATACCGATGTTGATGGAGTCTATACCACTGATCCGCGCATCGTGGAAAATGCGAAAAAGATTGAAAAGATTACCTATGACGAGATGCTGGAGATGGCATCTCTCGGGGCAAAGGTTCTGCAGATCCGTTCTGTTGAGTTTGCCAAGAAATATGGTGTAGTGATTCATGTGCGTTCCAGCTTCAACGATAACCCCGGTACGCTGGTGCTAAAGGAGGATTCAGATATGGAGACCGTACTGGTTTCAGGTGTTACCTACAGTAAGGACGAAGCGAAGATTTCAGTGTTGCAGATACCGGATAAGCCCGGAGTGGCAGGGATGATTTTCACCCCGCTTTCCGATGCAAATATCACTGTTGATGTAATTATCCAGAACGTATCCACCAAAGGCCTCAACGATCTGACCTTTACTGTGCCGCGTGCTGACTATAAGAAGGCGCTAAAGATAGTTGAGGAAAACGCTGAGAAGATAAATGCCGGTGGTGTGACTTCCGATGGGAAAGTAGCAAAGGTCTCTATCGTAGGTGTCGGAATGCGCTCCCACTCCGGTATTGCATCCAAAATGTTCAATGCGCTGGCTTCCGAAGGAATCAACATTCAGATGATCACTACCAGTGAAATAAAGGTTTCCTGCGTCATCGATGATAAATATGCTGAATTGGCAGTGCGTGTACTTCACGATGCCTTTGAACTCGGCAGTCAGGAAGAGGGCTAGAACATACTGCTTGCTGCTTCTGCCCCTGAACCTGAGTTCCGTGGCAGAAAATACCGGGGCGAAAAAAGATTGGAGCACAGAGCTATGAAGCGAGTCATGCTGTACGACACTACCTTGCGTGACGGAACCCAGGCTGAGGATATTTCCTTTCTGGTTAATGATAAGGTGCGAATTGCGCAACAACTAGATGAACTGGGAATTCACTATATCGAGGGTGGATGGCCGGGCTCCAATCCCAAGGATATCTCCTTTTTTCAGGAGATAAAAAATGTACACCTGTCTCAAGCCAGGATAGCCGCGTTTGGTTCAACCCGTCGCGCCAAGTCAACTCCGGCGGATGACAACAATATTCAGACTCTTGTTCAGGCAACCCCAGATGCCGTAACCATTTTTGGCAAAGCCTGGGATTTCCATGTCAAAGAGGCTTTGCGAATTTCTCTGGAGGAAAACCTGGAGATTATCTACGATTCTCTGGCGTACCTCAAACAGCATGTTCCTGAAGTAATTTACGATGCAGAACACTTTTTTGACGGTTACAAGGCCAACCCTGAATATGCTTTAAAAACCCTGGAGGCAGCAGAGCAGGCAGGAGTCGACTGCATCGTACTCTGTGAGACCAACGGCGGTGCGTTACCCCACGAGGTGGGGGAGATTGTCGAGCTTGTGGTCCAGAGGTTTAAAACCCCCATTGGTATCCATGCGCATAACGACAGTGAGTGTGCGGTGGCCAACTCCCTTATGGCGGTTGAAAAAGGTGCTGTCCACGTACAGGGTACCATCAATGGTTTTGGAGAGCGCTGTGGTAACGCCAACCTGTGCTCTATTATTCCGGCGCTGCAACTAAAAATGGGCACAGAATGTGTCTCCGATGAGCAGCTGCGCAGTTTGCGTGTAGTTTCTCGTCAGGTATACGAGCTCGCCAACCTTGTGCCCAATAAGCATCAGCCGTATGTCGGCAATGCTGCATTTGCACATAAAGGCGGAGTGCATGTATCGGCAATCCAGCGCCATCCGGAAACATATGAGCATATCCGCCCAGAACTGGTGGGTAACGCAACCCGAGTTCTGGTCTCGGATCTCTCCGGGCGAGCGAATATCCTCGCGAAGGCGCAGCAGTTCAATATAAACCTCGACAGTAAAGATCCCCTTACTCTTGAGATCCTCGAAGAGATCAAAGAGATGGAAAACAAGGGGTATCAGTTTGAGGGAGCAGAGGCATCTTTTGAACTCTTGATGCGCAAGGCCCTCGGAACGGTGCGTCACTTCTTTTCTGTCATTGGTTTCCGCGTTATTGATACACGGCTTAAAGAGGGAGATATGCCCCTTTCCGAGGCCACGGTAAAAGTGAAAGTCAGTGGACGCATTGAACATACTGCGGCTGAAGGTAACGGGCCTGTCAATGCGCTTGACAATGCGTTACGCAAAGCCCTGGAGAGTTTTTATCCGAAGCTCAAGGAGATGCGCCTGTTTGACTATAAAGTACGTGTTCTTCCTGCCGGGAAGGGAACCGCATCGGTTACCCGGGTCTTGATTGAGTCTGGCGATGCCGAGAGTCGCTGGGGCACCGTTGGGGTGAGCGACAACATCATTGATGCTTCCTACCTGGCACTGATTGATGCATTTCAATACAAACTTGCGAAAGATTCAGAATAACAACACTTCTGCTCAGTTTATTGGAGCCGCACTAATAGTGTTGGTGCTAAGTTTTTTGTTGTTACAAAGCCGGAGCTTACCCCTTAAAGGGGAGGTTCCGGCTTTTTTTGTGCCTGCTGTCCGAGAGCACTGCTGGGTAGAGGCGCAAAACCATCTTGGCATTCGTCAAATATATGACGTTAGTATTCCCGCAGACGTCGAAGAAATGACGCGCTGGATCGATGCATCTCCCGCCCAGGCACGTTCCCTGCGCTCATTAAGCTATATCTCTGGGCAACATATTGAAATAATTAGTAAATATAATGGGAGTGCTGATATAGAATTTACCTGGATGCGTGCAGGGAAGCGCATGGCGCTGGGTATTTTACTCCACCCTGATCGCATGGATGCCTTGGATTGGCAGGATCTGACTGGTATAGGCCCCGCCTTGGCTCAACGAATAATAGTCAACCGTCAAAACAATGGCGATTTTGGTTCTATTGCAAGCCTGACACGTGTATCCGGAATAGGAGACAAAACACTGGATTCCATGCGCCCTTGGTTTGTCCATCCCACAAAGCTTTAAAATTAAAGATGTTTTTGCTAAGCAGACAATACCATTAGTCGTCTGTAAGTGTTATATTTTAATCTCTCCGTAGGTTTGGCATAAAAAATGTAATAGTTAAAGGACATTTATACAGTTTGCTCAGCGTTTAGAGTATGACTGTTCTTTTTGTTCTGCAGTCCAGGTTTGATAACTTACTCTGGGGAGGGTGCAAAATGAAGTGTCCAAAGTGCAAAGGGCGGATGTACACCGAAAAGTATTTTGACTATGTGCGTGCATATCAGGGGTGGAAGTGCAGTTGCTGCGGCGAGATGCTGGATGCAACTATAATTTCCAACCGCGCGCGCAACCAGAACCATTATCTTGGGTGATTGTAGTGGGTTCTGGCTTAACCGAAATCTGATTTACAACACATTGATATGGTTCCATAAGGCCAGAGGAGTTTCCCTCTGGCCTTTTTAGTGTGTGCTCAACAAATAATACGGGCGATGTATAATGTGGTTTGTTGAAATGCACTAAATGTCACAGCATAGAAGTTGTGTCTCCAGGAAGTGAATAGTTCCAAAATGCTGAAATATAAAGGGACATTCATGCGAGCAAATGAGCTGTTTAAGGAAGGAAAGAACAGCTGGCGCATCTGCCGGGCTGACAAGGTGACGATACTGGTTGACGGAGCGGCTTATTTTAGTGCGTTGGCTGATGCTCTGGAACAGGCGCGCCATAGTATCTTCATAGTCGGATGGGACATCGACAGTCGTATTCGGTTGCGACGCGATTCAGAGAGCGAGCCTCCTCTGGGCGATTTTCTCAACAATCTGGCAGCGCAACATCGAGATTTACGCATCTATGTGCTCGATTGGGACTTCGCTATGCTTTATGCATTAGACCGCGAGCCCTTGCCTGTTTTTAAGCTCGGTTGGAGTACCCACAAAAGGCTCGAATTTAAGCTAGATGGTCGTCATCCTGTCGGTGCCTGCCATCACCAGAAAATAGTAGTTATCGATGACTGTATTGCATTCTGCGGAGGCATTGATCTGACCCATGGAAGATGGGACAGACCGCAACATGCTCCCTATGACCTGAAGCGACATGACAACGGGGAGGATCAGCCCCCTTTTCATGATGTGCAGATGATGGTATCCGGGGCAGTGGCAGCGGCCCTGGGTGAACTTGCGCGACGGCGCTGGCAAAGAGCTGGCGGAGTAAAGCCGGTAGGGCGTTCATCCGCTTATTCTGATTACTGGCCACAGGATGTTGAAGTTGAATTTCAGGGCGTTCTTGTTGCTATCAGCCGCACGGAACCGCGGTATGAAGATGAAGCAGAAGTGGTAGAAATCAAACAGATGTGGATTGATGCTGTCAAGGCTGCGAAGCGACATATCTATATCGAAAATCAGTACCTCACAGCGTCTGAAGTGGTCGATGCTCTTGTTCGTTGTTTGCAGCAGAAGAGGGGGCCAGAGATTATTATTATGCTCTCGCGTCAGCATACTGGTTGGCTCGAAGAGGCGAGCATGGGAGTTCTGACTCAGCGCCAGGTCAACCGTCTACGTGAAGCTGATCGGCATGACATGTTACGCATTGTATACCCTGAACGCAGCGATCTGGGAGATGACTTTATCAAGGTGCACGCAAAGGTGTTGGTGGTGGATGATATGCTGGTGCGGGTTGGTTCTGCCAATCTCAACAATCGCAGTATGGGATTGGATACCGAATGCGATCTGAGCCTTTTTGCCGAAGACGCTGATGCCTGCAGGTCGGTAAGCCGTTTATGCTACCGCCTGTTGGGGGAACACCTGGATATGGGAATTGATGAGGTGGAGGAGGCGCTAAGCCGCGGAGATAGCCTGATATCGCTGATTGATGAGAACTGTGAGAAGCCACGATCTCTGCGCCCATTCGATTGGCAGATTGCACCGCTGTATGAGAGCATGATTCCCAATGGGGCCGTGGTTGACCCGGAAAAGCCCGTTCAATTTGAAGACCTGGCCGACCAGATACTTGCCGGTGATAGCAAAGACCCTCGTGAAAAAAAGAAAATAAGTTTGGAAAAAAGGCGTACTCTGATCTTTCTGATTGGAGCAGCCCTGCTTCTGGCAGCAGTCTGGCGCTGGACGCCGCTCGGGGAGTATCTCGATTTGGATCGATTGCGCGAGTGGGGCGGGCTGGTCAAAGAGAGCCGTTTTACCCCGTTTCTTCTGATGCTGGTTTACGTTGTAGGCGGTTTTGTGTTGGTTCCGGTTGCCGCCTTGATTCTGGTGACAATTCTTACTTTCGGTCCCTGGTGGGGAGGAGGGTATGCTATGTTGGGCTCCTTACTCAGTGCGGTCATCACGTATTGGGTCGGGCGTTGGGTTGGGCGCGATGCTGTACGCCATGTCAGTGGTGCGCGTCTCAACAAAATCAGTAAACGGCTTGCTCAAAGAGGGATGATGGCCGTAATGGCGGTACGTGTTCTACCAGTTGCACCTTTCACGGTGGTAAATCTGATTGCAGGAGCTTCACATATCCGGTTTATGGACTTTTTATTCGGAACTTTCGCCGGAATGGGGCCGGGTATTATTACGCTTGCCATATTCGGCAAGGGTCTTGAGCAACTTATCCGAGCCCCGGATCTGAAATCGATATTGTTTTTTCTGGTTGTAGTTTTGGGAGCCGGTGGGTTGCTTTGGGGGCTGCGCAAAATGGTGGGGCGCAAGATAGATCGTAATCTTGAGGACACAGCGGACTCATGAGCTGTTACCGGGGAAAGAGTGGGAAAGCTGTATTGCGAGTGGCCAGTTATAACATCCATGAGGGTGTCGGGGGGGACAGGGTACAAGATCTGGAGCGTATGGCGTGTATTCTCAATGATCTTGATGCCGATGTGGTCGCTTTACAAGAAGTGCATGTGGCGTTTGGCGGTAAAGTTAAACGCCAGTTGATGGATTTCTTCGCGCAGGTGACGAAAATGTCCCCTGTGTACGGTATGACTATGATGCGTCTCGACGGTCATTATGGCAATGTTGTGCTTGTCCGAACCCCGATACTGCGTAAACGTCTGCATGATATAAGTTTTTCGGGGCGAGAACCGCGTGGCGTGATCGATCTGGTTCTTCAGACAGAGCTGGGAGCTGTCCGATTTATGGCCACCCATCTGGGGTTGCGGCCCAATGAGCGCCGTTATCAAGTTCTTCGTTTGTTAGAACTGGTTGAGAACACCCAATATCCGGTTATTCTGGCCGGTGACTTTAACGAATGGTTTCCCTGGGGGCGTTCGGCACGCAGGTTGGCCCGGCCTTTTGTCTCTGGGGCTCAGTTCTCCCCGCGCACTTTCCCGGCAAGATATCCCCTGTTCTGTCTCGACCGTATCTTTGCCGCTCCGCCTTTGCAGGTTATACAGTGTGCTGCGGTTGATCGAGGTCTTGCGCGTATTGCATCCGATCATCTGCCATTGCTGGCGGTAATCAAAACAGGGTTGAAATGTCCGGGTCCTTACATCGATTAAATTAGCACTCAATCCTGCCTGGCTTGTCCATTTAATCTATACACATAGGCAAGCACTTCTGCTACTGCCTGGTAGAGTTCTTCGGGAATTTCGTGGCCGATGGGGATTTGCGCCAGCAACTCCGACAAATCCGGATCGGTGGTAATATGCAGCCCGGCTTCCTGCGCCAGTTCAATGATCCGCTCGGCAATATCGCCCTGTCCACTCGCAACTACAACGGGAGCAGCTCCGGATTCATTGTCGTATTTCAAAGCTACCGCTTTTTTAGGTTTGAAATCCGCCATGGTTTAACTCTTTATTACACTCGCTCATCCAGGACAGACTTATCCGGGCTCAGACGCTCCAACAGAGCAACTGCCGGGTCTTTCCCGTTGGCGTCAATATTAAGGCGCTCGAGCCCCAGGGGGAGGAGGAGTGTGTCCAGTTCTGCGCGGGTATTTTCCACCAGTGCGGTTGTTGCCGGATCTGCACAGCTGATACGTACGAAGAGTTTTTCCTGCTCAAAAAGCAGGTGGACATTCATCGCCCCCAGATTGTTTAATGCCAGATTAAGGCTAACACTGAGATTCTTACCTTTTTTCTCCCCTTCTCCTCTGTGTTCATCTCCATATTCTTCAATGAGAGCATAGCCCTGCTGGAGAAAGTCATACGGCAGAGGAAGGAACAGGATTCCATCTTGCGCCAGCCGGCCGCGACATAGTTGAAAAAGTTCCAGTTGCTGGAGCAAGTTTGTGCTGTTCTCACGTGCCTGCGCAGGTGTGTCCTCCTGTCCCTGGAGATTGAGCAACATCCCTTTGAGACTATTGCGCGCCTGGTCAATTTCGCCATTGAGCAGACGACCTTCAAAGTTCAAACCGAGAACCTGAGCCAGGAGCGCCAACTCCCGTGGGGGTGGTGTCGCCATGTGGTGTTGTATGTTACCCAGCGTCTGCGCCAGAGATTGAAGTAGAGTGGCGGCAAGAGCCTGGAACTGGTTAGCCTCTGATCCTGTATGGGAGGGGCCTGCGCCAGAGGTAGATGCTGGTGCGGGATTGAATTTCGCCAGCTCTGTCAGCAGTGACTGGATCTGTTGCAGCCCTTCCGGGGCGGTCTTTGCTCCAGCGGCTGTTTGCAGAATAGGGGCCAGGATCTGCTCCACCCGCGCACTGAGATCAGTGCTGGCAGAGAGGTTGGTTGTTGCTCCGCCGGAATCAGGGTTTTGCAGCACGTTGACCAGATTGTTAAGCAGTTGGGTGAAAAGCTGTGACGTATGCTGTGTCAATCCACCAGGGACGTTCGGCATGGTATGGACGGGTAACTGTTGCATCATGGTAGCTATATCGTTACGCACATTCTGGCCTACACTCTGTAACCGGGTCATAACTTCCTGGAGCGGAGAGGCTGCCTGTGTCAGGTCTCTCCCTGCGGGGATGGGGCGCTGACCGAGGAATTGCTGTGCCAGTTGTTGCAACTGTTGAGCGGTATTTTTTTCGTTAACGTATGTGCTCATCTGTTGGAGTCTGAATCCCAGTTCCGGCTTGTGGTCAAACAGATGGAGAAGGCGGAGGAGATGTTGTTCCGCACCTTTAGGTACAACGCGCAGTTGAAGGTTTGGCTCAGTACTGGTGACCTGTAGATTGAGCTGTTGTCCGGTTTTAATATCCGCCTTGCTCTGGGCCCACATCTGTTTGCCGCCCATTTCGAGCAATACTCTCCCTTCGCCTTTTTGGGCAATAGTGGCCTGCACAACCTGATACGGCTGCAGATTGTGCTGTATGGTGCCAGCACTTTTTTGTGAGGGCGTGACCGGGTTTACGCTAAACGCTACCGGTTTCACCGGGACAAAGAATTCCATACCCTCCTGTCGACCCGCAGAATGATTTAATTTAGTTGGAGAGTTGGTTTTGGAGTAACTATTTAGCTAGCATTATCGACCGTGGCTTGTGGCTCGCATGGAAAGGACGTCTGTCGCCATCGACGGTGTAAAGTAGCCCTTGGAACAGGTGCCCCAAGACCTCGCTGAATAGTTACGTCTATTGTTCTTTTCAAGAGGACGGCTTTTGCTCCTCAGGAACAGAACCTGGAAAGTTTTGTGCAATCTTGCCCATGGCACGGGAACGCTCAGCATTCATTGCGGTTATTCCTTCCTCGGTTAGATGCATATCACCAGCGGGGGAGCGGTGAAGTAATTCCTGTTGCTCCAGCTGTTTTACGGCCTTTTTCAGATATGTCCTTACTTCAGACTCTTCTGTTTCACTTCCAAGCATGGAGGCGAACTTTGCCCCCAGGGCGATATTTTTGCTGTTAATCAGGTCTTTGCGGGTAAAAATCTGGGTTGTGTTGGTCACAAATTTGCTCAGGAATAACAGCGTAACGCTGTGCCATACTTGCATGTCCGCTTTTGCCATGGTGCTCCTCTGGAGTTTCACGGGTTAAGGATAAACAGTGGCGTAAGACGCCGAAAAGACTCACGTAAACAAAGTACATCTGCGCCGTGTTTCAGGCAGGTTGAGGATTGTAACTCCATTGAGATCAGGTGTCCACATCCTGTTGAGCGGGCGTTATTTTGACAGTTCCGGCGCTCAGTTCCGTCAAGTGGCGGATCAGGTCTGCGCTCTGTTCTATCGGCACTCGTATATGCAGATTGATGCCAACACCGAAATCGCGTGCATCAATCCTGGCTTCGTATTCGGGCAGAATCCGTTCAACCATGTCAAGTTGTGCGTATTCCACATAAATGTGCAGCGCAGTATAGCTGATTTTCTCTTCTGGCGGCATGCGCTCCAGAACATGGAGGAGGGCGTCGGTGTAGGCGCGCGCCATCCCCCCTTTGCCCAATTTAATTCCTCCGAAATAGCGGCTCACAACTACGGTTATGTCGCCAAAATCTGCGTGGAGCAGGGCGGTAAGCATGGGTTTCCCTGCGGCCCCTTGGGGCTCGCCGTCATCACTCATGCCGGCCTGGTCAGTACTTCCGGGGGCACCAAGAACCCGGGCCCAGCAGTTGTGGTTCGCATCGGCGAATTCCTCTTTGACGCATGCAATGAAGTTGTTGCTCAGCTCCATGTCCGGGGTATACGCTGCTGTAGCGATAAAGCGACTGCGTTTTACCTCAACCTGGGTGCGTAGCGTGGTCTGCGGGATGGTGTAGCGCTGTGTGGTATAGCTCATGACCCAAAGTTTATGTTCACATCGCGGCGGTGTTCCGGGTTGATTTCCCACAGGGTTCTGGGGTTGAAGTTGAATCTGGTTGCTACCAGCATGTCGGGAAATTGCGCGATGCGTATATTGTAGATATTTACGTATTCATTAAAAAGTTCGCGTCGATCTGCTATCTGTTCCTCTATTTGGGAGATGCGGGTTCCAAGACGGCGAAAAGCCTCATCTGCCTTGAGGTCAGGATAGGACTCCGTTACGGCAAAGAGTGATTTCAGGGTCTGACTCAAAAAGTTTTGTGCTTCCAACTCTGCATCGGCGGAATCAGCTTGTGCCACCATCGACCTGGCTCTGGTTACCGCCTCAAGGGTTTCGCGCTCGTGTTGCATATAACCCTTGCAGACTTCCAACAGCTTCGGCAGTTCATCATAGCGTTGTTTCAGAAGTACATCGATATTGCTCCATGCCTTATCTGTATGGTTGCGCATGCTTACCAGATTGTTGTAGATGATGATCACATACGTGATGAGACCAATCCCTATCAACGCGATGATACCCGCAACAATTAGTCCAGTCATGGTTTTGTCTCCTTAGAATAAGTGCAGGGTTTCCCCTGCGGCGCGTAATCCCCAAAGCGCGAGAGCGAGCCCTGCGGCGAGGAGTATGGCGCTATAGTACGTGAATTTTTGCGTCAGATGAAGCTCTGATTCCGTTTCAGCGATGAGAAATGGATAGTCCCCCCGGGGAGGTTGGCTGATGCATGCGCGAACGCTGGTGTGGATGGTAGAGCTCTGCTTTAGTTGTTCGCGCATCACATCGCGAGTGGTGGTGCGTCGCGCCTGATCCCATTCTGCTGCATCTATGTGCCCGTCACCATTGCGGTCAAATTGGTGGAGACGGTCTTTGTCCTGTTTGAGTTCACTCAATGCCTGGCGTAATAGATCCTGATGCGCCGGGGCTTCATTATGGGAGCGTGCAAATCCCAGAATATATATATAGCTCCCCGTAGGAATCACCTCCTCTTCCCAGCGCTCATTGGAATCGCGTACTTCACTGGTGCTGAAAGGAAGCTGAGCCATGGTTCCGCTTCCGGCATGGGTGGTTCTAACTTTGAGTTCTGCCCCCTCCGGTACCACTTCAAGGGTTTCGGTTCCATCATCAAGCAGGAATGGGACATTGCTACTCGAAGTGATGCTCACCAGTGCCCATTGGCTCTGGGTGTCTCCAGATATGAGACGGCGGTTGGAGCGAAAACGTTTGCGCCGGTACTTCTTGATGCGGTAGTAGACGCACGGTAACCCTGAAATGGGAGAAACCAGAGCATATATACGTTGTGCGTGTCCTTGCACCTCCACCGACCCCATGGCCATGGAGCGGATTTTACTGGTGGGGGTATCTTCAATCCGCCGTTTCAGAAGCAGGTATTTAATTCCAAAATAGAAACACGCCCCAGACAGCAGCGCCTGCGCTGCCCCGGCAGAAAAGAGATGTTCCAGTAGGCCAGTCCCCGGAGCTGTCTGGGCTATACTCGCTCCAATAAGGGCAACAATTATTATAATCGGCAGCACGCGCCAGCCATGCATATGCAATTTCAGCCCCGAAAGGGTGGTGGGATCCGGTGGCCGGGGCAGGCTGGTAGCGCCATTAACAGATCTATCTTTTTCCGGGTGCATCTTTTGCTCTGCAACCGCCGCAGCAGTGCGTTCTTTTGCGGGGTCAGACCGAAGCGTGGGGGGAAACAACGGTGCATAGGCGTAGTTATGGCTGGATTCATCTCCACCATTTGCATGTGTATTGGCCTCTGGTTGTGCGGTAGAATCCTGGCGTTTCTCCAGCTCTGCCATCAACCATGCATATTGAGTCAGAGCGCGCAGGCTGTCTCGCTGAGTATATGGATTGGCATGGGCAACTGTTTCCGGGGTGCACTCGGGAATAAACCCCAGACCGAAGCCGTGATGGGGTTTAATTTCTGCGCCGGAAGCCTGGATTTTCTGCCACAAGATTTCGAGGTTTTTATTCCGGCTCAGACTCGCCGCTTCCCCGAGTTGGCGATGGTCAAATCTGCCCGGGATAATCCTGATTCCTGCGTCAATGTTTCCGGAAAGAGTAAGTGTGTAAATATCCAGAATTGGTGCAAGGCGGAAAATTTCCTGTTCCAGCGCTGCCGTGTCAAGGGTGACTGGAGCGTTGACTCCGTAGGTATGCTGTACCATCCTGCGCTTCAGGTGGCGCTCCCCGATTCTGCCGGAGATATCCGCTACAATGACGAGCAGGCTCATCCCGGGGCTGCAGCTGATAGTGGCTGATGGGCCGCGTAGCCGGACCTGAGAATCGCTCAATATTATCTCTTTGAGTGTTTCGGGAATGAAGGCTGGCACCTGCGGAGTTATGCGGCGGTAAGGACGTTGATGTTGCTCCAACACCTGCATGAGCTGCTCCATCTGAGCCGCGTCGCCGTGGGCGAGGCGCGCGGGGACCCCCCCCTGCAGGCGTTGGCGCAGGGTGTAGATATCTGCAAAGCCTTTTGCCGCCAGGGCCTGAGCCAGATCTTCATCCGCTGCGCTCAGGTTCACATGAGGCTGGATGAATATCTGTATGTCAGTGTTGCTTTGTGCTCTCATGTGGGGTGTGAACCTCCTGGCTCTGCTCAGCCTGGTAGCGCGCGATATTGCAACTTTTAACCACGGTGGCAAAAATCATAAGTGCTGCTATCAGCAGGAAGAAACCCAGATAGTTTTCGTTTTTGAGGTTTTTTTTCGAGGGCATGACAACTCCTGTAACAGGTACGCAATTTATATTTACGGAGAGGGTTAGCTCAGCAGTACCGCAAGCCAACGCCATTCGTCCGTGGTTTCAAGGGCAATCTTCAAGATCATGGTCAGGGGAACCGAGAGGAGCATCCCCACCGGGCCGAGAATCCAGCCCCAGAACACCAGAGAAATAAAAACCACCAGAGGGGAAAGCCCGAGTCGGTTCCCCATAAAGCGTGGCTCCACCATATTACCGATCACCACATTTACCCCAACATATATTCCGGCAATGACTAAGGCAATGATAATGCCGTGTTGAACCAGTCCGAGTAAAAATGCGGGAACCGCAGCAATGATAGAGCCGATGTTGGGGATATAGTTGAGTAAAAATGCGAGCAATCCCCACAAGATGGCGTAATCCACATCCAGGATAAGCATCCCGGCAGTTATGATGAGGCCTGTCACCGCGCTCAATAGAGTTTTCATCGCCAGATAGCGCTGGACACTGTAGGTGATGCGAGTGAAATTATCCAGCGAAGATGTGGCGTTTGGCAAGGCATGTTTAAGCTTTTCCGGCATGGAACTCGCTTCAAGCAGGATGAACACCACGGTTAAAAGGATCAGAAAACCGTTGGTCAAGACTGTCCCCAGGCCGCTCAGGGTGTTGGCGGCGATCTTCATGGCGGCGCTGGGATCAAAGTAGTCTAATACTACTTGCGATGAAATAGCGATGCCGTAGTTGTTGAGCCAATCGAAGAGCGCTCGGGTCTCTTCTCGAATCTGCTGTTCATAAGTGGGCAGGGTTAGGGTGAAGTCATGTACCGAGGTGCCGATGAACAGAGCGAGAATCAGCCCGAAGAACAGAGCAATATTGATGACAATAAAGACTGCAAGGAAACCGGGAATCTTTCTACCTTCGAGCCATTTAAGGGTCGGAAGGCAGAGGATTGCAATAAAGGTTGCGAGGAAAAACGGCACCACCAGTTGTTGTGCGTTTTTAAGTCCGGCAAGAATGACAATCAGGCAGGCTCCGGTGATCAGAATTGATTGCCCCGGGCGGGGAGTTGTGGTGGTCATGATTCAGCTTCCTTTATATCTTCATATCTGTTCTAGGCAGCATTGCAGCAACGCAACAGGTTTGTTTGTGTAGAGCATGAGTGCGATCCGGGGTGTACCCAAGCAGAAGCAACGAGTCCCTGACATTGTATTTAAACGAAGATAGCGTATACTCGGGCGAATTCGGCGAGATACGGCATCAGGCAGGGCAATAACTTTCTCGAAGTTTATCACATGATCACCTCACTATGCAGGAGCAAAACGTATATGGCGCCGAAGAACAATTCAGTAGCTGTAGATATCTTCATCTTGGTGTCCCTTGGTACCTTGGTTTTCCTGCTGCTGGGGATAGGACAGGCGCAAGGGGCAAACTGGCTTATGCTCCAGGGGGTGGAAAAAAAAGGTGCCAAAGCGCTTAAATTCAACGGTTTTCTCATGGCTGACTATCAGGATAGTGGCGGAGGGAACCTTGAAGCGGGGCCGTTTAAGGGACAACCCATGGCCAAAGGACTCGTAGGTCCGAGCTTAAATTCAAGTGCCGAATTCAATATACGCAAACTCCAGGGAGGAGTCAGGGGAGCGTTGAGCGATGCGTGGGGCTACAGTGTCAGAGGGGTCACTGGCAACAATATCGCAACCCGCGGAGAACACGATAACGCAGTGATGCTGGTTGAGGCGAGCCTCACCTGGAACACCCCTGTAGGCGCCCATGTACGGGTGGGGATGTTTAAAGCCCCCGGCTCGGAGGAGTCTCTGGCTTTTGCCCCTCCGGGAAACTACGTCAATCTCACTAACCTTAACAACATGCTGGTGCAAGAGCGCTTCTTTAGCGCTGATGGAGTTTCTCTGACGCACTCCAATAACTATGTGGTCTGTAGCTGCTGCCGTGATAGCGGGATCATGCTTTTTGACGCCATCAGGTACCGACACTGGGAATTTTCGTACGCGGCCATGCTCAGGCGTGGATATGGACTCGGGTATTCCGATCCCAACTCCAATCCGGATCTGTATATCTACCTGGCAGCCGAACGACTCTTCAATGCCGGTAAAGGGATGTGGCGTCAGGGATGGAAAGTTTTCGGCTGGAGTCAGCATGGGCAGCGTACCCTCCGTGTCGGTGCTATGCAGCTTAACGATGAGGCAACACGTGAACGCTATGGGTTTGGGACCACTCTGTTGCGGCAACGCTGGCGCCTGGGCGCCGAATTTGTCAGCGCCTCCGGGATGATCTTCATGGCCAGCGATGGGGGTGCTGTGCCCGGCTCCATCAGCGAGAATAACGCCATGGTGGCGAGCTACAATGTGTTCCCGGATGATCGTGCATACGGCTGGTATGTCGATGGTGGTTATGAATTGCTCCCGGGGCTCTGGGGAAGTGTGCGCTACGATGAAGTGCGCTTCGGAACGGAAACTCTGGCCGAGCGTGAACTGATCAGTGTGACCCTTGGTATGCAGTACTATATTACCTCTGCAGTGCAACTGAAGGTGAACTATGAATTTCGTTCCGGGGAAGCGCGCCGCCAGATGGCAGATTCAGTTACCAATCAGAATATGGACGAAATGCCGGATCGTTTCGGGGTGCAGATGGTATGGCGCTTTTGATCCCTGTTTTTTCATGTGGGATTTTCAGCCCCTACTTTTTGAATTGGGATTAAGAAACAGCGCGAGCAGGATAATACCCGAACCGAGGAGCAGCTGAGTCAGGTTGATGTGTTCACCGAAAAACAGGGCAGAACATGCAATGGCCAGAGGTATTTTAAGGTTATTGCTCACCGCCAGCACCCCTGCATTGACCTTGCGCGCGCCGTAATTCCAGCAAAAGAAACATATCCCTGAAGCGAGAATACCCAGATATGTCAGGGTGAGCCACTGTTGTGCATTGATAATACCCAGATCATGCCAGCCACCTGAATACAGGAGCATGGGGAGAGTGGCTGCGAACCCACCCAGGTAGAGGAGGGCGAATACATTGCGATCGCCCAGGTGATGGGTGCGCATCAGTTTACAGTATGCCACCTGCCCGAACGCAAAACATATATTAGCCCCTTGCAACAGAAGAAAGCCGGTGTGGAACTCTGCAGTACTGAAATCGCGGTACAGCACAATTGCAGTTCCTGTAACCGCCAACAGCGACATGCTGAAAAAGCGCCGGTGAAATTGTAATGAGAACAGGTCGTTGACGATGGTGACAAATATGGGGGTGAAAATGGTAAACAGCGCGACCTGGTATGCTTGTAGATAAGCAAAAGAAGCGGTGTAGCAGGTGTACATGAGGCCGTACTGAACCGCGCCAATGCATAGCAGGAGTACGCGGGTAGGATAGGGGCAGTGCTTGAGGTGCGCAAAGGGTAGAAATACCAGCCACGCCAGACCCAGACGCAGTGCTGCTACCAGACTGGGGTCAATCGTGGTCAGTTGTCCCTTTATAAGACCAAAAGAGAACGCCCATATCAGTGATACTGCTACAAGATAGAGCAAGGATCAGGGCACCTCTGTGATAGCCTCTGCAAGTAGGATGCGGTTTTTACCGCCTTCCTTCGCCAGATACATGGCACGGTCGGCACGGGCAATAATCTCATCCTGGTTTGCTGTTTCACTCTCAGGGCAGAAGTGTGTAACCCCGATACTCGCAGTTACGCGAATTCTGTGCTTTTGCCACGGGGTCTTGTGAACTTCAATCTGATGGCGAATGCGTTCGGCAATGATCATTGCTTCGTCGCGGTTGGTTTCGGGTAAAAAGACCGCAAACTCTTCGCCTCCATAGCGTGCCGCCAGATCGACCTGACGCAGGGTTCCGGAGATCAGTTCGGCAATGTACTGCAAAACCCGGTCTCCTGCAGGATGACCGTAGGTATCATTGACCTCCTTGAAGTTATCCAGATCAAGCAGGATCAGGGAAAAGCAGGTTTTGTAGCGCAGGGAGCGCTGGATCTCGCGCTGAAAGCAGTCGTAGAAATAGCGCATATTGTGCAGTCCGGTGAGGCTGTCCTCAAATGCCAGGCGGCTGAGTTCAGAGTTGACACGGTAGAGTTGTTTTGAGTTATCCACCAGGGTATCGCGTTCCCGTCTCATTTCGCGCAGTTCTAGATCGGTATTGAGGTTTAGTTTGCCCATAATGGCATTGGCTTCTTGCAATAGCTGCGCGGGGCTTTTTATTTTATCTGGCGGAATCTCAAAGAATGCGAGGGTTTTCAGGCTGTTGGTGAATATTTCCTGAACCAGGCGGTCAATAGTTGTCTGATCGATGTTCTTCTGTTTAAGGAGTTTTTCCAGCACGCCGAATTTATCTGTAGAAGGCCTGCCGTGGAACATGTCGGCAACAAGATCCGCTACCTGAATTACAAAGGCTGCATCCCGATACTCGGGCGGAGCTTTTTCCGGATTATGGTGGTATAGGATCGGCTGAGTGATGCTTTCGGGGATCCGCCATTCCTTGAGCACTTCCGCTCCGAGTTCGCTGTGGCTGAAGCCAAAGATCTGTTGTTCCTTTTGCCGTAGTTCTTCCAACGTGGAAGCGGAATCGTCAAACAGGGCACAGTATTCGGGCATCTGGCTCCCGGCGATGAGGATGCCCACATCGTGGAGGAGGCCGGTTATAAAGGTGTTGGCATTTTCGCTGAAGAACTCTTTTTCTAAAATATTTGCCGCAACTGCCGAGGTAAGGGCATGACGCCAGAAAAAGTTGAAATTGAAACCGGAGTCGACGCGACGCTTGTTGAACGCATGCACGAGTATGAACGAGAGCGCAATGTTGGTAACTTGGGTTGTGCCGAGTCGCGTCAGCGCAACATGGATACAACTAATATTTCCCGCTGGACTGAAAAGTGGAGAGTTAGCTACTTTGAGGATGCGCGCCGTAAGGGCAGAATCGGCGGTAATGATACGGGAGAGGCGGTCAAAATTGATATCCTCGCACCCCAGCTCTTGCAGAATCAAGGTCGCAACTGATGGTGGTGTCGGTAGCGTGAGTTTATCTTTTTGGTTTAAAAATGCTTTTACTGCCACAGTCCTATTATCACTTTCTGTATTCGAATTGGCGACTATCTGCGGATTACAGGCGAAAACTTTTAAAAACCGAGATGTTACATTGTATCTGCGTTTGTGTGTGTCAGGGTTCGAGGTGTGACCTCATTGGCTGGGATACCTGTTAAGCCCCTGCACCAGAAGCAGAAAGGATGGCAGGCGAACCTCGGATTATTTAATCATCTCACATCTTAGCACGTCATTGAGGTGGAGCCCAATGCTTAAATATGCTGCAATGCAGATATGCGCTTTCAGATACGTTCGGAGAGTTCTTGACAAAACACCGCGCCATGACTACCTTACGCCGTGTTTTGATCTATGTTACGGTGCAGTACAATTATTTGCCAGAGGGATTTAATCATGCCTATCTACGAATACAGGTGTAACAAGTGTGGTCTGGTGTTTGAAGCACGGCAGAAGTTTTCCGATGCTGTGCTTAAAACGTGTCGCGAGTGTGACGGCGAAGTAAGTAAACTGATTTCCAACACTGCTTTTACCCTTAAAGGGGGTGGCTGGTACGAGCATGGCTACACCCAGGATACACCTTCCTGCTCAAAGGCAGACTCCGGAGCATGTTCCAAAGCTGCGGGTTGAGCCTAATCTTCCGCATGGCACCAGGTCTGGTTGCCAGGGGGTAAAGGCAGTAGCAATAAGAGTATGCTCCCAACGGGGGAGTTTTTGTTCGTATGAATCGACATCACGGAGGTTTACATGGCAGCAACACTTATCGATGGGAAAGCGCTGGCGGCGCAGATGCGGGAACAATTGGCGCAAAGCGTAGCAGAATTGGAACAGAAAGGTGTTGTGCCCGGCCTCGCTGTGGTGCTGGTAGGGGATGATCCTGCAAGCCGCGTGTATGTATCCATGAAGGAAAAGGCGTGTGCCAAAGCGGGGATCTTCTCCGACGAACACCGTCTGCCCGCAGAAACCTCCCAGGAGGAACTTCTTGCTCTGGTGGATAAGCTCAACAACGATGTACGCATCGACGGTATCCTGGTGCAGTTGCCGCTGCCGGAGCATATCGATGAAGATGCAGTGATTACCTCCATTGCGACGCAGAAGGATGTGGACGGTTTTCATCCGGAGAGTGTCGGACGTCTGGTGACCGGAAATCCCACTTTTAAATCCTGTACCCCTTACGGCGTGATGAAGATGCTCGAATCAATCAACTACGATCTCAACGGTAAAGAGGTTGTGGTGGTGGGGCGCTCGAACATCGTGGGCAAGCCGGTGGCGCTGATGTGTCTGGCTAAGAATGCCACGGTAACCGTGTGCCACTCACGCACTCAAGATCTGCCCGGACACGTAAAGCGCGCCGATGTGGTTATTGCCGCAGTAGGACGTACCGAGATGGTCAAGGGCGAGTGGATCAAGGAAGGTGCCGTGGTAATCGATGTGGGCATCAACCGCCAGGAGGATGGAAAGCTCCTGGGGGATGTGGAGTTTGCTGCGGCAGCGGAAAAGGCGAGCTACATCACACCTGTCCCCGGTGGAGTCGGCCCCATGACCATTACGATGCTGCTGGAGAATACGGTGCAGAGTTCCCGCCGGCGCCTTGGTTAGATAGGCGCGCGAACAAAATGGACGTAACTGTTAGGTGTCCGTTACTGGTGGGGGCCACAAGCCTTTGCTGAACAGTTGCAAGCAGATAACTTAACACTGGGTCGCTGATGCATTTCGGCGGCCCTGTTATTTGCGCTTCTCGGCCTTTTTAGCGACCGAAAATATCGAGAGGTTTGCCCCCCATCTGATAGTTAAAGTACGCCTTGATACGTAGTTGCTCCTCGGGCCAACTCTCCGGGAGTTTGCCGAACGGAGCTGCTTTGAATACCGCAGCAATGGCCTCGCGGTTCAAACGCTCAAATTCGGAGCCGCTGAGAAGGTTGACATCCTCAATACTCCCATCGCGATTGACAATGATCTCCAGCAGTGCGGTTCCCTGCTCGCCGCGCTGCACCGATTCGTGCGGATAGTTCCATACGGCGTAAATACCCTTCTTGAAACGCGAGAAAAACGAAAACAGCAGGTCGTGTTTCATGTTGAGCCACACCGCTTCGCCACGTCCCACATCGGGGCGGTGTTTTACTCTGGTCTCGCGCGCAATATCCGCCGCAGCGTGATTACTCGACTGGAGTAGCTGCTCCAGCTTCGGCATGGGCCTGGTGCTCGATTCCACCTGCGGTTCCGGGACCTCTTCCGGCTCTTTTATAAGTTTCCCCTCCGCTTCGGGCTCAGGTTCAGATTCTGCCTCTTCGGGCTGTTCTTGTTCCTCAGGTTGCTCCTGCATCTCTTCAGGGGTTGATTCTTCCGTGTCCGGTTTTTCCTGCGCTTCTATCTGCGGCATGCTGGGGGCGCTGTCCTCCAGATCATACCCTTCCGGAGCCTGCTCCCGTTCCACCTCCTGATTGGCTTCTCCCAGACGATGGGTCTCTACCTCTTTCTCAATGGGTTGCAATACCCTTGCAGTTTCGCGCACCTCTTCAACGGGCTGGATCTCCACATAGGTAGGTTCATCCTCAGGAAATTCTTCTTTTTTTGCAGAATCTGGTCCGAGCAAGAGCATGAGCAAGTGCAGTCCCAGAGACAGGGCGATAAAGAGCAAAAGTAGAGCAGTATTTGTATCTCTGTAGATTCGCGCCATTGTCTGCTCAGTTGGATCCCGCTACAGAAAGAGTGTATTGCGATATGCAGGGGAACATACCGCGACTACAGTATCCCTGCAGGTACAGTTTTGTGGAGGGGGCAAAAATCGAATCTCGATGGAGGATTAGGTTCGTCTGATTTCTGCAGTTGTCACCAGGTTCGGGATGGTTTAAGGTTTGGTGTTGATAAACGGCAAATAACATTTAAACAGCTCCAGGGAGTATAATACATGAAAGTGATTCTACCCGTGGCCGGACGTGGAACCCGCCTGCGCCCGCATACCCATGCGAAAGCGAAATCGCTGGTACGCGTTGCAGGTAAAACTGTACTCGAGCATATCATTACCAGACTCGAAGCGATAGAGGTTGAAGAGTATATCTTCATCGTAGACGATAACGGTAGCCAGATTGAAGACTTTATGCACGAGAATTTTCCTGCATTGGAGTGCACTTACATCCCGCAGCAGGAAAAACTCGGCCCCGCCCATGCGGTGTATCTTGCAGCAGAACGAATCCAGCCCGGTGATGATGTGCTGGTGGTGTTCAACGACACCATTTTTATCACCGATCTGCGACAGATTGATAAAATGTGTCATGGGTGTGACGGCCTTATATATTCGCGCGAGGTTGAAGACTATCAGCGTTTTGGAGTGAATGTAGTGCGCGATGGATACATTGTGGATATGGTGGAAAAGCCGGATACGCCTGTCTCACGTCTGGCTCAGGTTGGGCTTTATTACCTGAAGGATGGGTGTGACTTTATGATGTATCTGCAGCAGAGCATCGAAGCTGAGGACAAGGAGAAGGGGGAGTTCTACCTTCCGGCGGTGTTTATGCGCATGATCCGCGCGGGCAGAAAATTGTGCGCACCGAGTATTGAAGCATGGCTTGATTGCGGCAAGCCGGAAAATCTTCTCGATACCAATCGTTATCTGCTGCGCGAGAACAACAAATGTAAGGGCGAAGTGGTTAACTCCGTGATCATAGAACCGGTGTACATAGGGTCTGGCGCAAAAATATGCAACAGCGTTGTCGGGCCGGATGTGTCGGTAGCCCGTGGCTCGGTGGTGGAACAGGCGGTTATTAGTGACAGCATTATCAATGCTGATAGTGAGGTGAAGAATGTGGTGCTGCGCCACAGTATTCTCGGAGATGCGGTGCGCCTCGTGGGGTCGCCACAGAGGATGAATATGGGAGACCACTCTGTGGTTGAAACCCGGGTTTGAAGGGAGAGAAGATGCAGGTTCTGGTAACCGGCGGCGCCGGGTATATTGGTACTCACACCATGGTGGAGTTGCTTGAGGGTGGTCATGAGGTGATATGTGTGGATAACCTGGCCAATTCTTCCCCTCTGGCACTGGAGCGCGTAGAGCGGATCAGCGGGAAAACGGTGCAGTTCTATCCCCATGATGTGCGCGACAGGGCGAAGCTGGAGGAGATCTTTGCCAGCCACAACATAGATGCGGTGATCCACTTTGCCGGGCACAAGGCGGTGGGGGAATCAGTAGCCCTGCCGCTGAAGTATTACGCCAACAATATCGATTCAACCCTGGTAATGTGCGAGGTTATGGCGGAACATGGCTGCCGGAATCTGGTGTTCAGCTCTTCCGCTACGGTTTACGGTGATCCGGAAATCGTTCCCATTAGCGAAACCGCCCCCGTGGGTCCAACCAATCCTTACGGGCGCACCAAGCTGATGATTGAAGAGATCCTTACCGATTTGCACACCTCCGATCCGGAATGGAATATAGTGCTTTTGCGTTACTTTAACCCTGTGGGAGCACATCCTTCGGGCCTGATCGGCGAAGATCCGCGTGGGATTCCCAACAACCTCCTCCCCTTTGTATCCCAGGTTGCGGTAGGGAAACGGGAATGTCTCAGTGTTTTTGGGGATGACTATCCCACGAAGGATGGTACAGGGGTGCGTGATTATGTGCACGTAGTGGATTTGGCGCGTGGGCATGTGTGTGCTCTGGAGCGCGGGGTAGATGCTGCTGCGCAGCGGCAGGAGGTGTTGAAGGTGAATCTCGGTACCGGGTGTGGTTATTCGGTGCTTGAGGTTGTGCGCGCCTTTGAAGAAGCAAGCGGAAAGGCGGTGCCGTATCACATCGTGGCGCGACGCCCCGGTGATATTGCCACCTGTTATGCTGATCCTTCCTTGGCAGTCACTCTGTTGGGGTGGGAGGCACGTCTTAACCTGGAGCATATGTGCCGGGATGCGTGGGGCTGGCAGAGTGCCAATCCTGATGGGTATGGGGGGTGAGTTTTGAGCCAGGCATCAGAGGAGATGCTCCTCCACCTGGAGGCGTTGCCCGCTCGTGCTGAGGTAGAAAAACAGATGGATGTCCTGCGTTGCTCCATCCTCTCTATTGCCCTGCATGTGACTCAGGGCAGGCAGGTGTGCCGCAAAGTGCTGTAGTTTTATCCCTCTGCCTTTGATTTGTTCCAGTTTTTCTTTTACCCTCTCTTTTACTGCCAGTTTTGCCCTGTCATTTAATTCCAGAGTGTAAAATGTCGGGGTTTTCCCCACTGTCACCGCTTCGCGTAGCGCCAGATCGCGTATCAGGGTCTGATGCAGGAGCTCCACTACGGTGTTGTTGGAGGGGAACATGTGCGTAACCGCAAGGGCGAGTTGCTCGAATATCTCCCGCTGCCCCAGGGGGAAGCGCAGCAGACCGTGATGTTTCCAGTATGCTTCCAGTTCCGCCAACGCTGTCGCTACACTCCCGCGATGCTTGCCCAGTTCCATGATGAAGTTGGTGGCGCGTTCGCAGTTCCAGGTGAGATCGAGAATGCGACTGATGCCACGGATCCGTTCGAGGGTGGAAAAGTCAAGCTTGTCCGTGCTCAGCACGGTGTATGGGGGATGTGGGTCATAGCGCAACCCCAGTGTAGCAGCATCACGACGCAGGGGCGCGCCGGGGAGAAGTTTGAGAGCTTCGATCTGGAGATGGTGGGGGCGCAGGTGTATCAGCCGGTTGATCCCGTGCATAACGCGATGGAAGTCGTCTCCGGGCAGACCGGCAATCAGGTCAAGGTGGATGTGAATATGGGTGCAGCGCAGCAGATGCTCGACATTTGCAAGCAGTATTTGAAGGGGGGCGTGGCGTTTAAGTCCTGTCAGGGTTTCCTCCATGGTGGACTGTACCCCGATTTCAAATTGGAACATATCTGCAGGCACCAGTTCCAGCAGCTTCAGGGTAGGGGCATCGAGCAGGTGGCCCCCGATTTCAAAGTGAAAGTGGCTGCATTGATTGTGCGCAAGTATAAAGGTGAAGATCTCCCGCGCACGCTGCGGATTGTAGTTGAAGGTGCGATCCACGAGTTTGATTTTGGGCACCTTCTGCTCCATTAAAAGGAGAAGATCCTCCTTGATCCTGTTCATGGAGAAACTACGCACCCGCGTGTCGAGGGCACTCATGCAGAAGGCACAGCTGTAGGGGCAACCACGACTCGTTTCGTAGTACACAAAGCCGCGCTCGCACTCGATGAGCCCTAGAGCAAATGGCGAGGGGAGCTGATCAAGATCTTCGAGCAGAAGTGCTTCCGGGTTGGATGTGATCTCGGCTGTGCCGCGCAGGCTCAGTCCCTGGGATTGCGGTACGGTTTTATCCGCATTCCATGCATGGAGCAGGGTGCGCAGGGGGCGCTCCCCTTCGGCGTGGATAATGGCGCTGATGCCGGGGTGGGTTTCCCATAAATCTGGTTCGGGGTAACTTATCTCCGGGCCGCCGAGGATGATGCGGATGGATGGCGCTGTTACGTGGATCACATCTACCAGGGCGAGAATTTCGCAGCGGTTCCAGATATATACCGAAAAAGCGATCACATCAGGGTGTTCTTCGAGCAGGGCTGCAAGGATGTTTTCGCGCGGTTCGTGAACCGTAAATTCGCATATCTGAATCTTGCCACAATCGTCTTTGCAGTATGCCGCAAGGCAGGGGAGGGCAAGACTGGGGTGGATAAATTTACTGTGTAATGTGGTGAGGATTGTTTTCATGCGCGTCAGCATAGGATAAATCCGCTGCGGAATTAAGCAAAAAATGGTGGCGGATATCTGCGCAAATTCCAAACACGGAAGATAGTGGTGGCACAGACTTCTGCTGTGGCGATTTCCCCCCCCCTTAACCTCCTCAATTTCCACAGATATTCCCCTTGTTTATCCGTATGCAGTTGCTGTAGCATTGGTGTTTGGCATAGATTTCCGTATGGATAGCACCAGAAGCCCTTTAAATCAGGCAGCGTGGTTCCATATGCAGGATACTGTTTTAAATAAAACTCGATAGTTACGTATAAAATCTGGAAGGAACAGGTATGACCTTTTATACCGTGGTGGCAACACAGGACGGTGAAATCTTCGAGCATCCAGAATACCGTATGGCCGGGATGAGCGGGAACACAGTGTGTATTCCGGAGGATGCGGAGATGGTTCCACTGCCGGAAGGGAGTCGCCTGTTTACCATGCCCGGTGTACACCCGGTGGGGATCAGCATGCGCAGCGGCAATAAGGAGACCATCCGTCATCTGCCCCCTTCCATGGGGGGGGAAGCGGTGCAGGCTGTGTGTGCCTTTATGACGCCGGCGTACATGCGCACCTACCTGCCTGCAGTGGAATACCCTGCCAAGCGCCAGACTTTACCCCTGTGGGCATATACCGCACTTGCGTGGTGCGCTGAGGATGAGCGTTTTTATGTCCCCGCCCTCAAGGTGGATCGCAGTACCCAGTGGCAGACGGAGTATTTTGATGATCGCGAGGTTGCTCCGGGAGTGGATGAACTGCTGGAGCGCTATCCGGATAATCGACTTCTGCTGCAGTTGTCCCGCTGTGCCCTTGATTACCACTGCTTTGCTGCCAAGAACCTGTTTTTAAAACGCTGGGAAGCCCCACTGCCGACTTCGCCTACCTGCAACTCCAACTGTCTGGGATGCCTCTCCTATCAGGCGGCAGAAAACGAATGCTGCCCCTCAAGTCAGGAACGCATCGACTTTGTTCCCAGTGTAGAAGAACTGGTGCAGACCGCAGTGCCCCATCTTCAGCACGCGGAAAATGCCATCGTCTCCTTCGGACAGGGATGTGAGGGTGATCCCATAATGCAGGCGGATCTTATCTGCGCTGCGGTAAAGGAGATGCGACGTGAGACCTCAAGGGGTACGATAAATTTCAACTCCAACGCCTCACTGCCGCACAAGGTGGAAGCGCTCGCTGCCGCCGGGCTGGATTCTATTCGAGTTTCCCTCAATTCGGTGCGCGAGCCGCTGTACAATGCCTACTATCGCCCCTATGAATATCGTTTTGCAGATGTCCTCGAATCGGTGCGTCGCGCCAAAGAGCACGGACTGTTTGTAATGTTTAACTATCTGGTATTCCCGGGCATTACCGATCAGCGTGAGGAGATGGAAGCGCTGATAGAAGTGATTGAAGAGTACGGTGTGGATATGTTGCAGTTGCGCAATCTGGCCATTGATCCGTTTATGTATCTGCACGCGATGCCTCCGGCGCATGATTGTGTAGGGCTGGCACAGATGTTCAACGAGATAAAGAAACACATCCCGCGGATTCAGTACGGTTATTTCAATCGCACCAAAGAGATTTTTTATCCCCCCGGCTTTCAGCAGGATTGGCCACTGAGCGATAATTAAAGACAAGGGTCTCCAGGAGAACGCTATGAAAAAACATCTAGTAACAGGTTTTGTGGTCTGTATTTTAAGCCTTGCAGTATTCTCACGGTGGGCTATTGCAGATACCCGTTATGTAGCAGATCAGCTCGTAATTACTCTGCGTGAGGGGATGGGCAACCAATATCGTGTTTTGCGCACTTTAAAAACAGACATCCCCATGGAGGTGCTGGAGGAGGAGGGACGTTACTTACGCGTGCGTCTCGATGACGGCACCGAAGGATATGTGTTGAAGCAGTATATATCTCCGAAGCGTCCCAAAAGCCAGCAAATAAACGAGCTCAAAGGTGAGGTCGAGCGATTAACAACCCAAGTAGCAGAGCATGCTGATGTGGTAGCAGAGGCAGAGCAGGCTCGTGCTGAGGCTGAATTGCTCCAGGAGCAGTTGCGCATTAAGGCGGAGGAGTTGGCTGAAATCCGCGAGCTCTCCGATAATGCCCTGATGCTGGATAAAGAACGCAAGCGCCTGCAGCGTGAACTGGATGCGGCGCAGAAAGAATTGAAGAAGTTGCAAAAGGAAAATCGCACTATGCTCAGCACTGCAAGCGTTAAGTGGTTTCTCGCCGGAGGGGGGACACTGTTAGCCGGGTGGATTATGGGCAAACTGTCGAGAAGAAAAAAGCGCCGCGAATTTAGCGGACTCTAACAGCTGAGCAATTGAACACAAAATACACCAAGGATATATATTCATGAACTTTCCTGATATTGGCCTTCAGGTACCACGTATTCTTTTACCCGCTGCTGGCACCGATATGCAGAAATGGTCAGTTATTGCCTGTGATCAGTATACTTCAGATCCGCAGTACTGGGAGGACCTCGCCGCATTTATTGGAAGCGCCCCTTCAACATTGAAGATGACTCTACCGGAAGTATATCTTGAGGATGAAGATGTAGAGGAGCGTATCCGACAGATCAACTCCACCATGCACGCCTATATGGAGGATGGAACCCTGGTGGAACAGGATCCGGGATTTGTGCTGGTGGAACGCAGCACTTCCATGGTGCCGCAGCGTCAGGGACTGATGGTTGCACTCGATCTGGAGTGCTATGACTACAGCAAGGGGGCGCAATCACTCATTCGCGCTACCGAAGGCACCATTATGGACCGTCTCCCGCCACGGATCAAGGTACGGCGTAATGCACCGCTGGAACTGCCGCACATCATGGTGTTGATCGATGACCCGCGTAAAACCGTGATCGAGCCGCTGTTTGAATCCAATTTGCAGAAAACCTACGATTTTGATCTCTATGCCGAGAGTGGGCATTTGAACGGTTACCTTGTAGATGATCCGCAATTGCACCAACAGGTGGCGCAGGCATTACGGGAACTTGCCGATCCGGACGCATATCAGCGCAAATATCCGGGACACGAAGAAGTGATGTTGTTCGCCATGGGCGATGGTAATCACTCCTTTGCTACCGCCAAAGCCCTGTGGGAGGAGACCAAAGAGCGGGCGTCGGACTCTGAATCCATAGCGCACCATCCGGCGCGCTATGCCCTGGTGGAACTTGTGAATATCCATGACCCGGGCTTGGAATTCGAAGCGATCCATCGCGTGTTGTTTAATGTGGATGTTGAGCATTTACAGCAGGAGATGGAACAATTCTTCCGCACTGCTGGGATGGAGTGCACACTGGAGCCACAAGCGGACGCAGATGCATGTCTGACAGCGATGGCTGCCGCAGAAGAGGGAAATGATCACTGTATCGGATGTATTCTGAGTGGCACCTACTATCTGATGAGGATTGTAGAGCCGCAGAAAACTCTCGCGGTTGGCTCGTTGCAGGATTTTCTGGATAACTACCTGAAAGAGCAGGAAGATGTGCGAATTGACTATATCCACGGTGCCGAAAGTGTCACCCAGATAGGTTCGCGTCCGGTATGTGCGGGATTCTACCTTCCGGCAATCTCCAAGCACGACTTTTTCCGTACCATCGTGCAGGATGGGGCTCTGCCACGCAAGACCTTCTCAATGGGGGAAGCGGATGAAAAACGCTTTTATCTTGAAGGGCGCGGAATAAATAGCGATTCCTGATCTGCGCCGGAGTTGTCACCTTCGGGGCCCCACGGTGAGGTGATTTTGTGGCGTTCCTGGGCGATCCACTCCAGGGTCTGGGCGATGAACTGCATGCAGTCATGCTCCAGAGTCTCGTAGTTGCGTTCCAGTTGGGTGATGGCACCCTGCAGAGGATCATGTGCTTTAGCACGCTGACTGATGAAGTTCAGGGCACGTTCTATGCTCTGGCTGCGCATGTATGCAACCAGCCAATTGTGTTGCTGCATGCGGGGTACTATGGTGGCAAAGTCAGAAACAAGACCGGGATGAATGTCGAGGATGGCGTAGATCGTTTGCGCAAAATCTGGCAGAGCTTGATGGTGGAAGAAGTTCCAGTTGCGTGCGGCAAAATGGTCGTAAAATAGATCTACCATAATCCCACGATACAGTCCGTAGCTTGAATCCAGACGCTGATAACTCTGTTTGAAAATTTCTGAACGCTGGGCGAAGCTGTCAATGTGCCGATGCTGCTTCAGCCCACGGAGTATCCCGGGGCTGAAGCGCTGCTTCTGCGCCTCCAGTGGACCCTTGACATAGTCTCCCATCAAGTTGCCCACATAACAATCGGGCCTGGGCTCAGAAAACAGCAGGTGAAGAAGGTAGTTCACAACGTAGTTGCCGTGTTCGACCCTTCTCTTGCTGTAACCATCCGGCTATTGATGGACTCCTGGATCTGCTCCGATTTCAGCACAAGTCTTTTGTGCAGCATGTCCACGGTATCAGCGAATTCTGCCTTGTTGTGAGAGGCGATAGGCTCTGCCGGAGTTGCCTTGATCTTCAGTGGATTTATGGGGGCACCGTTTTTAAACACCCTGAAGTCCAGATGGGGCCCCGTAGCCAATCCGGTGCTGCCCACATAGCCAATAATCTCTCCCTGTCTGACTCTGGTTCCTTTTCTGATCCCGCGCCCGAATCTATTCAGATGAATGTATGTGGATTCATACGCATTCGGATGGCGTAGGCGGATCATGTTGCCGTTGTTGCGATCATAGCTTTTGCGCATAACCGAACCATCAGCAATCGCCTTTACCGGAGTCCCGGTGGGGGCGGCGTAGTCAACCGCAAGATGGGGGCGCCATTCATTCAGCACCGGATGAAAACGGCGGTTGGTATATCCGGACGAGATGCGCGTGTAGGAAAGTGGGGCTTTCAGGAACGCCTTGCGCAGGCTCTGTCCATGTTCATCATAGTAGCCGCCGGAGCCGTCGTTAGCATAGTAAAAGGCGTAAAAGTTCTCCCTCTGATTGCTGAAGTGGGCCGCGAGTACGTTGCCGTAGCCTTCGAGTTTGCCGTTGCGGTAGCGCTTCTCCACGATGGCGCTGAAGTGATCTCCCTCACGAATGTCGCGAATGAAATCGATATCCCAGGCGAAGATATCCATAATTTCTATCGCCAGTTGAGAGGACTCTCCGATAGAGGCGATACTCCCGAACAGGCTGGATTCAATCTCGGTGCCGATACTCTCCACTTCGATATCGTAGGGTATCGGCTTGCGTTCGATGTTGATCTCGCCGTCTTTTTTCTCAATGATGAGCTGTTCTTCGCTGTCGATATCGTAGCGGAAGGAGATAAACTCTTCTTCTTCCAATTCAATGCTGTACTGATGCCCGGCGCACAGTTTATGCAGGGGGAACACGGGCTTGGCTTTTCGGGCTATCTGGAGAATTTCCGCCGCAGTGAAATAGTGCCCGAGCAGATTGGTGATGGTTTCACCCGATTCCACTGCACAGCTGATGGTCTCGCGCCGGGCTTCAATAATCGCTTCAGGCAGGGGGTCATCAAACACCGCCGGCTGTAGAATGTGTGGATTTACAGGTTGCGGAACCTCAGATTCATACAGGCTATTATCCTGGGTAAAGAAATACAGCAGGGAGCCGATCCCGATGAGAAGCAGAAACAGAACCATGCTCTGGCGCCGGCGCGCAGCTTTACGCCTTTTGGTTGAGGGAAGTTCGTACTGATTTCTGTTTCGCGCTTTTTTACGCGCGTTTTTGTGGGAATCTTGAGAAGTCATAGTCTATGCAGGAAGGCCTTTTTTATATGGTGGCTGGATGGGACTACCGCATCTGCAGGATCCAAAACCCCAAATACAAGTCTGTCGGGCAGATACAGGGAGACATGGTTCATGCAGATATTTAATCCCTCAACTTTTTATCCAATATATGATAGTAGCAGAGGTCTGTTAATAATGTCTACAGCTTCTATGTCTCAGCGTTTACCTGTTACTTTTATTAATTCGGCAACAATTCAAACATATCCGGAAGTGAGGATGTAATGATAGATACCACCCGACTTTGTGCAGAATTTGAAACCATGGCAGCCATTGGGAGTCCGTCCTTTTACGAAGGGGAGATCGCGGCGTATCTCCACGCTCGTCTTGAGCAGTTGGGTGCAAGTGTGGAGCGTGACTCTTCTGCAGCAGAGACAGGAAGTGAAAGCGGGAACATCATTGCGCGTATCCCCGCCTATAAGCATGACGGCCCGCCACTGCTCTTGTCGGCGCACCTGGATACCGTCTCACCTGCGCAGGGTGTGAAGCCGGTGCTGCAGGACGGGGTGTTTTCCAGCGCTGGTGATACCGTCCTGGGGGCGGATGATAAATCGGGCATTGCGCAGATTCTCGAAGTAGTGACGGTGCTGCGGCAGGAAAACATTCCCCACCCTCCACTGGAGCTGGTGTTTACCGTGTGCGAAGAGGTGGGGTTACTCGGATCAAAGAACCTCGACTTCAACGTCCTGTATGCCCGTCACGGACTTGTACTCGACACCTCAGGGGTAGGAACGGTGGCGCGCAGTGCTCCGTGTGCCAACAAGCTGAAATTCCGCATTCGCGGGCGCGCCTCGCATGCGGGACTTGACCCGGAACATGGTATCAGCGCTATCCGTATAGCTGCTCGCGGCATTGAATACATGCGTCTGGGACGCATTGATGCGGATACAACCGCCAATATCGGAGTGATCCACGGCGGGCAGGCCATCAATATCGTCCCGGATGTGGTAGAGGTGCTCGGAGAGGTGCGCAGCTTCTCAGAAGAGGGGCTGAAGCGGCAGACCGAGCATATGTGTTCCTGTCTGAATGATGCAGTGCGTCACTATTGCGACAATCAGGATTACTCCGAAGTGGGGGTGGAATGTGAAATTGTGTCAGATTATCCCCTGATGAATGTGGCGGAAAACGCGCCTATCCTGCAGACCTTGCGCAATGCTGCCGCCACATTGGGGCAGCCTCTTGAGGTAGGGCGTTCTGGAGGCGGCAGTGATGCGAATCTGTTTAACGCCCAAGGCATAGTTACCCTTAATCTGGCTACTGGGATGAATAAGGTTCACTCCACAAGTGAATATATCCGGGTTGCTGACCTTGAATCGGTGGCGGCCCTGCTGCTTGAGTGTGTGCGCACCATCCCCTCAATTGCGACCTGAATATAAGTATCTACGGAGCTCAAAATATGATCGCTATTACCCCACGAATGCAACAGGTTGGTTCTCCCCCCATTACCGAAGTTAAGCGCTGGGTGGCAGGGCGCCACTTTTCCGACCACCGCCCTCTGGTTGACATGTGTCAGGCGGTACCCGACTATCCACCCGCACCGGGAATGCGCCAGTATCTGCAAAAGCTCGTGGCGCGTCACGAAGTGGCGATGTATTCGCCCGATGAAGGTCTTAAAGAGGTACGGTCTGAAGTAGCGGCCTGGTATGCGCGCCGCTACTGCGGAGCTCCGGCTGCGGAAAACATCTGCTTGAGCATTGGGGCGAGTCAGGCTTTCTGGCTTGCAATGTTGCTTGTGGCAGAGGCCGGGGATGAGGTGATTGTGCAGGTGCCGGCATATTTCGATCATCCCATGGCTCTTGACACCCTGGGGATTAAGCCCGTGTTTGTTGGCGCCACTGCTGATGGCGGTTCAGATATTGACGCTATAGCCCGGCATGTAACCCCACGCACCCGCGCCATAGTGGTAGTGACCCCGAGTAATCCCACCGGCAGGGTGTTGAGTGTGGCTGAAGTTGAGGAGTTATACCAGTGCGCCTCAGCGCATAATGTTGCCCTGATACTGGATGAAACCTACAACGCTTTTTTGCCCCCGGATGAAGAGCCTCATCACCTCTTCAGTAAGCCGGACTGGGGGAAGAATTTTATCCACCTGGCTTCCTTCGGTAAAACCTTTGCCCTCACCGGCTATCGCGCCGGCGCTCTGATCGCAGGCGAGGAGCTGATCCGCCAGGCGTTAAAGATCCAGGACAGTATGGTGGTGTGTCAGCCGCGCATTACCCAGGGGGCGCTGGCATGGGGGTGCCGTAACCTTGACTCGTGGGTGGGATATAACGCGGAACGGATGCGTGAACGCCACGATACCTTCCGCGCTCTGTTTGAAGCAGTACAGCACCCGTTTGAACTTTGTGCAAGTGGAGCGTTTTTTGCCTGGGTCCGCCACCCGTGGACTGAGCTCGATTCGTGGCAGGTCGCGCGCCTCCTCGCGGAGCAGGCAGATCTTATCTGTCTGCCCGGAGATGCGTTCGGGCCGGGGCAGCAGCACTATCTGCGCCTCGCGTTCGGCAATCTCAAATGTGAGGAGATGCCCGCTGCAGTGGAACGCTTCGGCATGATTTCTCCCCCCCATGCTTGACAACGCCCCCAGGGGTGATTATCTTCCCGCGTGTAACTAGGTTGCGGCTTCCACTGAGGAACTCTGGAAGTTAAGTGGTTAATTTTGCCGCTGAGATGTATCCGATAAATCTTTAACAGGAGGTATTACTTCCCATGAGCGCAGCAAAACACGCATTCAAGGCCGAGGTTAACAAGATTCTCGATCTGATGGTGCACTCTCTGTATTCGAATAAAGAAATTTTTCTCCGTGAACTCATTTCCAACGCCTCGGACGCCATCGACAAGGCGCGTTATGCAGCCCTTACCGATTCTTCCGTAGCAGAGGGAGGGGATGAGTGGCAGATTGAACTCATTGTAGATAAAGAGGCCGGAACCCTTACCGTGCGGGATAACGGTATCGGCATGAATGAAGAGGAGGCGGTGGAAGCCCTTGGAACCATTGCCCATTCGGGCACCAAGGAGTTTATCAAGTTGCTCGAAAGCCGCGAAGTGGAAAACAACCCGGAACTTATCGGCCAGTTCGGGGTCGGGTTCTACTCAGCGTTCATGGTTGCGGACAAGGTTACGGTGGTTACACGCAAGGCCGGTGCGGATGCGGATAGCGCAGTGGTATGGGAATCGGAAACAGATGGTACCTACACTATCGAGAGCACCTCGAAAGAGGGTAAAGGCACCGAGGTTATTCTGACCCTGAAAGAAGATGAAAAGCAGTTCCTCGAAGAGCACGAACTGCGCAAGGTAGTGAAACAGTACTCCGACTTCATCGAATACCCCATCGTGATGGATGTCACTCGCTCCAAGACTGACCCCGAGGATGAAGAGAAGACCATCAGCGAAACTGAGCAGGAGGTACTCAACTCGCGCAAAGCGATCTGGCTGAAGAGTAAGGAGGAGATCAGCGCCGAAGAGTACAACGAGTTCTACAAACACGTCTCCCACGATTTCACCGATCCGGCCAAGGTTATTCACTACCGTGCTGAGGGGACTACAGAGTTCTCGGCTCTGTTGTACCTGCCGAAAAAACGCCCCTACGATATCTTCTATCAGGATTACAAGATCGGTCCCACCTTATATGTACGCCGGGTGCAGATCATGGATCACTGCGAGGAGATGCTCCCCACCTACCTGCGCTTTGTGAAAGGGGTGGTGGAGTCGGCTGATTTACCTCTGAATGTCAGCCGCGAGATTCTGCAACACAACAAAGCGGTCAGTGTAATTAAGAAAAATATCACCAAAAAGGTGCTCGACACTCTTGCGCACATGAAAAAAGAGGACCCAGAGGCTTACAAGGAGTTCTATGCCGAGTTCGGGCGCATCCTTAAAGAGGGAATACATCACGATTTTGAGCGCCGTGAAACCATTGCGGATCTGTTGTTGTTTGAATCCACTAAAACGAAGCCGGGCGATACCACTACCCTGGCCGAGTATGTGGAGCGGATGCCCGAAGATCAGGAAGAGATCTACTACATAACCGGCGGCGACCGTGCCAGTGCTGAAGCTTCTCCCTACCTTGAGGTGTTCAAGGAGAAGGGGATTGAAGTGCTTATTATGACCGATGATTTTGATGACATCATCATCTCCGGTCTGGGTGCATACAAAGAGAAGCAGTTCCAGTCGGCGATTAAGGGTGATCTGGATCTGGGCGAGACCGACAAGGAAGAGCAGAAAAAAGAGTTTGGCGATCTGCTTGAAATGATGAAGGAAGAGCTCAAGGATGTGGTGGAGGATGTAAGAATTTCCGGGCGTCTGAAAAATTCCGCCGTATGCCTCGTTGCTGGAGAGCATGACCTTGACCCCAAAATGGCGAAGATGTTTGAAGCCATGGGGCAAGATGTGCCTCAGGGGCAGCGCGTACTCGAGATCAATTCAGGCCACAACCTGATCGGGAAGATGAAGCAGGTGTTTGCCTCCGATAAAGAGAGTCTGAAGCTCAAGGAGTACATCGGTCTCCTTTATGATCAGGCCCTGTTGGTCGAAGGGGACAAGCCACGCGATCCGGTGGCATTTTCTGAATCCATCGCGCGCCTGATGGCAGAAGGGGCGGAAAAGTAAAGCCTTCTGCATAAAAAAAACAGCATGTAATATAAAAAGCCGCACCCATGTTAGTTTGGGGGCGGCTTTTTGCTTTTGTTTGGCCTGCTTGGGCTACATGCGTGGCAGAACTTTCTTCCACTCCTGGATCAGCACTTCGCGAAACAGCCCCGCTCTGGCGTAGGGATCGTTGGCGGCAAAGCTACGTGCCTCTTGTGCGTCGTCACATCCAAATACAATTACCGAACCATTCATGTTCCCATCTTCATCCAGGGTTGGCCCCGCAGCATTAATCTGATCTCCAAACTGCTCCAGATAGGCAACGTGTTCGGGCCTGGTTTGCTGACGTAACTCCAGGTGCTGATCCTTGTCGAAACAGTGAATAACAAAAAGCATGTGGGCTCCTTTTTCTTGTAGTATAAATGCGCGCGGCTGCTGTATTTGAGATTAGAGACCACCGCTTTTGTGCATGTTCAGCAGTGCGTCAACCAGATATTCCCTGATTTCAGTAGCGCTCCCCATCTCCAGAACGGCGCGGGTAATTTCTGTGGCTCTGGTGTATTCAATATCCGCGAGGAATGCTTTAATGCGCGGGATGAAAGGGGCCACGACGGAAAACTCGCGTATTCCGAGCCCGAGGAGTACGGTGAAGTTTACCGGATCTGTAGCCATCTCCCCGCAGATACATACCCCTTTCCCATCATTGCGCGCCGTGTCAGAGACATATTTTATTGCCTGGAGTACGGCCGGATGAAGAGGGTTGTAGTATTTGTTGACCAACTGGTTGTTGCGGTCTGCGGCGAGCATGTATTGGATCAGGTCGTTGGTGCCGAGGGAGAAGAAATCCACCTCTTTCACGAGAAATTTGCACATCTGTACCGCCGCCGGCACCTCTACCATAACCCCGAGAGGGATGTCTTCACTAAAGGAGATGTTTTCGCGGCGCAGATTATCCTTTGATTCCTCAACCATCTCTTTGCACGCCTGGATCTCCTCTATCCCGGATATCATGGGAAACAGCAGTTTTACCGGTCCATGCGCACTTGCCATCAGAATAGCCTCGATTTGGGTGCGGAAGATGTCGGGGTTATCCAGGGATACGCGTACGGAACGCCAGCCCATGAACGGGTTGTCCTCGTGGGGAAGGTTGAAATAGGGGAGGGACTTGTCACCACCGATATCCAGGGTGCGGATGGTTACCGACTCCCCTCCAAAACTCTCCACAATCTTGCGATACAGCTGGTACTGATCCTGCCGGTCGGGGAAGTTGCTGCGTGTCATGTAGGGGAATTCGGTGCGGTAGAGGCCAACTCCCTGTGCCCCATTGCGAAGAGCGATGTCCACGTCACTTACCAGGCCGATATTGGCGCGCATGGTGATCCTGACCTCGTCCCTGGTGAGGGCGGGGCGGAGACGGTATTCGTTTATGCGGTTGAGCTCTTTGCTGCAATCCTCCTCGAGGCGCTGGTATTCTTCAATGATCGCCTCGGAGGGTTTCAGGTACAGACACCCGGAGTTCGCATCCACGATGATGAGTTCACCCGGAACCGCGCGGTTGGTGACCCCTTTGACCCCGACCAGCGCCGGGATCCCAAGGGACTTCGCCATAATAACCGCGTGGGAGTTGCGCTCCCCGGACTCAGTGACAATCCCCAGGAGTTTTTCATGCTCGATGACCGCCATATCCGAGGGGAGAATCTCATGTGCAAGCAGAACCCCCTTCTGCTTGAGCTTCAGCATTTTACTGCTCTCACCGGTGAGGCTCGAAAGCATGCGGCGCCCGATATCCACGATGTCAGTAGCGCGCTCGCGCAGATAGGGATCCTCCATGTTGGAGAATGTCTCTGTGTAGCTGCTTATCACCTTTTTCAGTGCATATGGTGCACTGTGTCCGGCCTGTATTTCGTGGGCGAGTTGATCCTGAAATGCGCGATCCTCAAGGATCATCAGGTGGGTGTGGAAGATCGCCGCATCCTCTTCTGAGAGTTTACGTGCCACCCGTTTTTCCAGCATCAGGGTGTGGATGCGGGTTTCCTCCAGCGCATCCTGTACGCGGCGCAACTCCCGCTCTACATCTGTATCCTCTTCATCGAATACATCAGCGAAGCCACAGCGATTATCCATGATGTACGCCGGGCCCGAAATGACTCCAGGGTAAGCGATGGTTCCCTTTAGGCGGATGCCGCCGCTGAACTCTTCCTGCGCCAGAGCGGTGTTGCTCGTGTAGGCGTGGCTTACATAGTCAAGCAACTTTGCGTTGGTGACTACGGCAGCGATCTGAAATGCAATAGTGGTCAGAGCGCTGATTTCACTCGCCGGATATGCGCGTTGTTCCGTGCTTTGAATTACTATAACCCCGATAGCTTGCCTGCGGTTCAACATGGGAACCGCGAGGAAACTGGCGTAACGTTCTTCTTCGGTAATGGGGAAGTAGCGATAGCGCGGATGCTGATCCGGATTGATTACCGAAATGGGGCGGGATTCTTCAATGGCAAGACTGGCAAGTCCCTCACCCAGATGCATACGCACCTGACCTACGGTTTCGGGCGGGAGCCCTTTGGTGGCCTGGAGTACCAGTTCGTTGCCGTCATCCTCCAGCAGATAGATAGAGCACACCGCTGACCCCATCCGTCTTGAGACCAGTTCTGCCACATTTTCCAGGGTCTCATGCAGATCGTGTGACTGCAGGATCAGGGTCGTGATATCTTCAAGGGTGCTGATGCCGAGGGTGCTGCGTGAGCGTTTTTTTGTCATCGTTTCTGTCACCGACAAGGGCAGCGTAAAGCTATACAGGGGGCTACTTGGATACAGTGTTTCGAGCTGTGCCGGGTAGATGTTTGGCCAGGGCCCGACAGCAGATCTGCTCCTCCATAGGAGGTTACACCTCTTTCGGGTTTACGTGATACGCAAACACTTTGAGCTGATCCTTGATTTTGTATTCCGGTTCCTGATTATTGATTATTTCATGGATAACTTCGCGCTCGGTATTGCTGTGGATATGTCCTTCAAGGATGATACATCCATCCATGATATCGATCTGCATATGATAGCCTTCGATGTCAGGAGAGCGGATCAGTTCGATTTCAATCTTTTTGCGCAGGATGAGCTCGCGCAGACGCGCTTTGGAGTTGTCGCGCTGTTCGATCAGGTGCTTTTCGTGCAGAGCGTGGCTTATGAGTTCCACTGCCATCTCTTCTGAAATTTTGGCGGTGTTTATAACCACATCGTAGTTGGACGGGTCGTTCCAGTCGCGGTCGAAGTAGTATTTGATAAAACCATCCCGCTGCTGATCGCTTTTGCGTACCAGGATCCGTGACAGATCAGGGTCGAGCCACTCACGTTCCGCCCAGCGCTCCACGCGTAATTCAAGCGGGGCGATAATGCGTGTGGTGAGGACACTTTCAACCCCTTCGAGAATATCTTGCCCGCCGCGTCCGTAGATCACTACATTCCCGCGCAGGGCATATTCAAGAATAATTTGTTGAATGCGATGGATGTCCACTTCTATGCGGGCATCGAGACTCTCTACAAATGCAGGCGGTTTTTCGTCCGCTTTTTCCACTGCTTCAAGTGAGAGACCATGCGTTTCAGCTTCCTTGAGGATGGTTTCTCCATCCACCATGGTGTATCCGAGTTTATCTGCCAGGGCCGAAGCTATGATGGAACCGCCGCTGCCCATTTCGCGTGAAATTGTAACAATAGCCATGCTATCCCCCTAGTACATAATGTCATAGCAGTGATTAAAACGATGTGATTCTAGCAATTGCACATTGTATTGACAAGTTATTAGCTTTGCCGTGTGTATGCTCAGTAAGTGGGTTTATGATCAAAGTAGTGGAATGAATCCAGGAATCGTACGGTGCGGCTTTTTGAGCGCATCACTACGGTATGCGTACGCGCACCGCCGGAAGAATAGCGGATGCCGCGCAGCAGCGATCCTGAAGTAACCCCGGTAGCCGCAAAGAACACATCTCCTGCAGCCATGTCTTCAAGGGTATAGATCTTGTCCGGGTCGTCTATCCCCATTCCGGGTGCGCGCTCGCGCTCTTCATCGGTGGTGAATACCAGACGCGCCTGCATGTCGCCACCGGTGCATTTCACCGCCGCAGCGGCGAGTACGCCTTCAGGAGCGCCTCCGACACCGAGTACCATATCCACGCCACTATCTACAATCCCGGTGGCAACTGCGGGCGCTACATCGCCATCGGTAATCATGTGGATACATGCTCCGGCCTGGCGGATATCCGCGATGATATCATCATGGCGCGGGCGGTCCAGAAGCACCACGGTCAGATCCTCTATATTGCAGTTTTTTGCCTGCGCCAGACGGCGCAGATTTTCCGCCGGGGAAGCATCGATGTCGATGATGCCCCTTCCGTCAGGCCCCACTATGATTTTATCCATATACATATCCGGAGCGTTGAGAAAACCTCCGGCCGGTGCGAGAGCGATAGTGGTGATGGCACCGTTGATCCCTTTGGCGCACAGGGTGGTCCCTTCGAGGGGGTCAACCGCAATATCCACCGCCGGGAATTTGCTACTCCCTACCTTCTCCCCGATGTAGAGCATGGGAGCTTCATCCATCTCTCCTTCGCCGATGACCACGGTACCGCAAATGTCCATGGTTCCCAGTACATTGCGCATGGCGGTTGTGGCCGCATCATCTGCAGCAATTTTATCTCCCTTACCAATCCAGCGTCCCGAATCGAGCGCTGCAGCTTCGGTAACCCGGGCGAGTTCCAGGGCAAGATGGCGGTTCATACTGTTTTCTCCTGTGTGCTATGTTACGATGTGAAGTGTTTCGTACATTAAAACAACCCGGCCATCATGGCACAGATAGGTGGCGGGAAACAATTACTAATATGGCTCTAAGAAGGTTTGTATCCCTTCGGGCCGAACGTGTTATGCAGTCTTGATGCGTTCGACCCGGGGGCATTGAAGTATGCAGGAGTAGAGTAAAGCCATGAAGCAACAACCCATCGCAGACAGTTTGTATCCCATCATTATTGAACACATCCGTCAGCATGGCGACGCAGGATTAGGCTTTGCCGATTTCATGCAGCTGTGCCTGTATCATCCTCGCTATGGTTACTATATGCAGGATCGGGAGCGCATTGGCAAAGGGGGGGACTTCTTCACCTCTTCGAGTGTACACGAAGTGTTCGGTACTCTGTTGGCGCGGCAGTTAGCTCAGATGCACAATATTTTGGGGCACTCTACCTTCACTGTAGTGGAGCAGGGAGCCGGGGAAGGGCATCTCGCTCTGGATATCCTCACCGAGTTAAAAACCTATGCCCCGGAGTGTTACGCCGCACTTGACTATTGCATCATAGAAATCAGCCCGGAGAACTGTAAACGTCAGGGTGATCTGCTCCACGGACATCCCTGTGTGCGTTGGAGCGATCTTGAGCAGGTGGAGACAGTGCACGGGTGCTTTCTTTCCAACGAGCTGATAGACGCGTTTCCAGTGCAGGTGGTGGAAAAACACGAGGGTACCATGTATGAGGTGCGCGTTGTTGAGCATGATGGAGTCCTGGCGGAAAAGCTTATCCCGGCTTCGGATTCTATAGCCGATCACTTTGCGCGCCTCGGGGTAGAGCCCACAGAGGGGAATCGTGCTGAGTTATGCCCTGCTGCTGCAGATTGGATGACGCAGATTGGAGCCAAGCTGAAGCAGGGATTTGTCATTACTCTGGACTACGGTTATCCGGCGGCGGAATTGTACGCTCCCTTCCGTCGCAATGGAACTCTGATGTGTTACACGCGCCATAGTGCCAACGACAATCCGTACCAGCATGTGGGGGGGCAGGATATAACCGCGCATGTGGATTTTACTCTTCTACAGAAGAGCGGGGCAGCCGCAGGGCTGGATATCTTGTACTTCGGTGAGCAATACCGTTTTCTGATGGGGCTTGGTTTTGTGGAAGAGCTTATGTGTCTGCAGGCGCAGAAAACAGATCCGGATGAGGCGATGGCTCTGCGTATGACGTTGAAAAATCTCATTGTCCCCGAAAACGGCATGGGGGATACCTTTAAGGTGTTGGTGCAGGGGTGCGGGGTGGATAGTCCTGAGCTGCTGTGCTGCAGAAGTGTGGCCGATATTGCGGCTCAATTTTGAATAGATGCGCCCTGAGATACTCGCAGGGCAATATCAGACTAACTTGGAGATGAAGATATGACACTGGTGAAACGCGTTGAAGAGGTGCTGGATGAAGTTCGCCCGACCATGTTGGCAGATGGCGGTAATATTGAGTTGGTAGAAGTTACCGATTCCGGCGTGGCACGGGTGAAACTGACCGGGGCGTGCAGTTCCTGTCCCATGGCTACAGTCACCCTTAAAATGGGGGTTGAGCGGGTGCTGCTGGAAAAAGTGCCCGAAATCACCGAGGTGGCCCAGGTGGGGTGATGCATCCCTGGATCGAAAGTTATTCCGACTATCTGGAGGTAGAACGCAATCTTTCGCCCCGCACCTGCAGTGCGTATGTGCATGATCTCCTGAGTTTTTGCGCTTTTCTGCGCCAAAACGCAGATGAGGACGCGGATCTGGCCGCACTGCTTGGTGCGGTTACTCGAACAGAGGTGCGGCGCTGGCTTGCGCAGATGCGCCGGAGTCAGAAGAAAGTCAGTATAGCGCGCAAAGTTTCAGCTTTGAAGGGGTTTTATGCCTACGCAACTCGGCGCCACGGTCTCGAGTTCAATCCATTTGATGCAGTGCGCCGCCCCGCAGTAGAATCCCGTCTCCCGGGCGTGATGGATGTTGATGGAGTGTACCATTTTCTCGAAAGCATCTCGGGTTCGGGTTGGATGGAGCGCCGTAATCTGGCGATGTTTGAGCTTCTCTATTCCTGCGGCTTACGCATAAGTGAACTTATCGGGGTTGATGTGGCTGATATCGACTTCGATAAAGGGCAGGTGCGTGTAGTGGGCAAGGGGCGTAAGGAGCGGATTGCTCCCATTGGCTCCAAGGCGATACATGCCCTGCAGCGTTATTTGCAGCAGCGTGCAGAAGTGGTTAAAGAGGGAGAGAAAGCGGTATTTATCAATCGGTATGGTAGCAGGATAACCCCGCGCAGTGTACAGCGCCACATGAAGAATCTGCTTCTGGCCGCCGGGTTGTCGAGTGCTTCCACACCACACAGCCTGCGCCACAGCTTTGCTACTCATCTACTGGATAACGGCGCTGACCTGCGAGCCATTCAGGAACTCCTCGGGCATGTATCGCTCTCAACGACGCAGAAATACACCCATGTAAGCAGCGAGCGCATGATGGTAGAATATGATAAAGCGCACCCGCGCAGTCGCAAGAAGCGCTGATACTGTTCTTTGTCCGAGTTTACGCCAGGAAAGATAAGATCATGAAAAAAGCCCCTTGAAACCAAGGGGCTTTTTTGCGTACAGGCTATTCAATCTTGTAGCTCTACTTTTCCCAGAAGCGCATGGTACCGTTCTCTTCGAGGCTGATGTGGAGATCGTAGGGCTCTTTGAGGAGGATGGGCTCATGGTGTCCGCCGGTTTTCTTGATGGCGCGGTCGAGCCAATCGGTGAGGTAATCCTTGTACGCCGGATGCGCACACTTGTCGATAACGCAGCGTGCACGATCCACCGGACATAGGCCGCGCAGATCCGCCAGGCCCTGCTCGGTAACCAGGACGTCGATGTCGTGCTCGGTATGATCCACGTGCGGAACCTGCGGCACAACCCCGGAGATGCCGAACTCATCCCCGCTCTTGCTCGGACGGCAGGAGGGGGCGTGCATCATGGAGATATACGCGTTGCGCTCAAAATCGCCCGAGCCGCCGATGCCGTTGAGCATCTTAGTCCCGCCTGCATGGGTTGAGTTGGCGTGCGCAAAGATATCAAATTCGAGCGGCGTGTTCATACCGATCGCACCCAGACGCCGGATAACCTCGGGGTTATTGGATATCTGTTGTGGGCGCATGAGCACCATATCTTTGTATTTGTCGAACTTCTCCCACCACTCCTTGAATGCTTCGTTGGACAGAGACAAAGAGGTGCAGTTGATGTACTTACACTTGCCTGAGTCCATAAATTCCAGGAAGGTGTCCTGCAGAACCTCAGTGAAGACGATGAGATCTTCAAAGGGGGAGCTGGTGAGCCCACCGACTACGGCGTTGGCGATGGAACCGACGCCAGACTGCAGTGGCAGCAGGTTTTTGGGCAGACGCCCGGCCTTAACTTCTTCACCGAAGAAATCTACGATATTATCGGCAATAGCCTGAGCCACGGGGTCAGTACCGCGCAGGGCGCGACCATTGTCCGGTAGCTGAGACTCAACAACAGCCACAATCTTGCTCGTATCTGTAGGCACATATGGGGTGCCGATACGCTGCTTGGCGTCGGTGATGGGGATTATGGTGCGGTAGGGAGGCAGATCCGTCATATAGATATCGTGCATACCTTCAAATGAAGGCAGGCCCGTGTTGATCTCTACAATAATCTTATCTGCAATATCAATAATTTCAGGAGCTGTACCTACAGCACCGGAGAGGACGATATCCCCATTTTCGGTGATGGCTGAAGCCTCGATTACCGCTACATCCAGCCCGCCACCACTGTCCTTGGTGTAGAACCCGTACTTAAGATCCTGAGCAAACATGGAAAGGTGCTTATCGCCCATGCGGATTTTGCCACTGTTGATGGCTTTGCCCAATTCTTTACCGGTCTGATATGGCCAGCGTCGGTCGATCATATCGTTGGCCGCCATACGGTCTTCCACCTCTGCCCCTACCGAGGCGCCGATAAACAAATTGAGCTTCAGTTTGCCCTGCAGGTTGTTCTTTTCCACATGATCGCACAGGGCGATAGGTACAACCTTGGGGTACCCTACCGGAGTAAACCCTGACATGCCGACATTCATGCCATCTTTGAAGTAGTCGATACACTGCTCCGGAGTTTTAACTTTGTTGAGCAGCTCTTTACAGCGAACTCTGTCTTCCAGTCTGTCTGCCATGCGTTCCTCCTTCTTGCAACGTTGTGTCCAGATAGGTTGGTAATTAATTGGCAGGTGTTTATGCCAACCCCATAAAACCCGCAAAACAAAAGACCCGCTACGTGTTCATGGGCCTATAGTCAGTGAAATTGGTGCTGCAAAGTCTGATCTGTATCTCGATATCTCTGTGTCAGAATCAAAATAAAATAGCGTTATGTATTTACGTATATTACGCGTAAAAATGTTAGTCAAGATAAAAAATAAAAGATATCTAGTTTAATCTTTAAAAAATATATTCGTTCACAAGGGGAGTAGATTCAGGGTAAGTTTCTGTTTTTAAAAGAAAAAAAGCTGTTATATTTATTTGATATTTATGCGGACTAATTGATTGTAAAAATAAATTTTTAAGCATATTACAGTTATGGTGTTTTATTATTTATAGTTTGTTTCTCTAATTGTCTAGGGCCAGGAGGTGGGCAGGTTTCTGTATGGAAGTGTTCGAAGTGAAAGGGGTGTTCATAAATATTTGCAGGTACAAAAAAGCCCCGCTGCGAGCAGCGGGGCTTGTGTTACTAAAGTGGGTGTTACGCTGGTCTGTTATTCACACAGATCAACGTTGATGTCCCAGCTCTTGATCTTCATGGTACCGTTGGCAGCAAGGTTCTGCTGCATCTTGAAGCAGCGGTCGAACAGCTGCGGCTCATGTCCAATACCTTTGCTAAGAGTTTCCTTGGAAGCTCGGTCAAAGTACTCCTGCAGGATGGGCTTGTACTCGGGATGCGCACATACATCTATGAGCTTTTGTGCGCGATCCTTCGGCGCCAGCCCGCGCAGATCCGCCAGACCCTGCTCGGTAACCAGAACATCAAGGTCGTGCTCGGTGTGATCGATATGCGGAGCCTTCGGCACTACGCAAGTGATGCCGTTGGGATCGGTCTTGCTCGGGCGGCTTGACGGTGTATGCATGATGGAAAGGTAAGCATTACGCAGGAAGTCGCCTGAACCACCCAGGCCATTAATCATGCGGGTACCGCCGACCAGGGTTGAGTTGGCGTGAGCATAGATGTCGAACTCAACCGGAGTGTTCATGGCGATACACCCCAGACGCCGGATGGGCTCGGGGGCGTTTGAAATAGACAGGGGACGCAGAGTGATGTTGTCTGCATACTTGTCCCAGTTGTCAAAGAAGCGCGGGAAACCCGGCTCTTCAGACAACGACAAGGAACAGGCTGAAGCATGATTGAGCTTGCCTGAGTCAAAGAAGTCGAGCATGGTGTCCTGAAGAACCTCGGTAAAGACGGTGAGGTCGGAGAACGGCCCATTGGCGAGCCCACCCACAACAGCGTTGGCAATGGAGCCTACACCAGACTGCAGCGGAAGAAGATTTTTCGGCAGACGTCCGGCTTTAACCTCGGCGGAGAAAAAGTCGAGAATGTGCGCTGCAATGGCTTCGGATTTCTCGTCAGCATCCGTAAACGCACGCCCTTTGTCGCGGTGCTTGGACTCAACTATTGCTACAATTTTATCCGGATCGCATGCAAATGCCGGATCGCCAATGCGGTCATCCGCCTTGTTGATCAGGAACGGCTGACGATGGGGCGGGTTGCGCGGGATAAGGCAGTCGTGCATCCCCTCGAAGGAAGGCTGCCCGGTGTTTACCTCAAGGATGATCTTGTCAGCGATCTTGAGAATTTCGCCAATAACCCCGCAGGAAGAGGTGGGTACGAGGCCGCAATCTTCTGTGATTGCTGATACCTCAATGATTGCTACGTCAATTTTCGGAGTGTAAAAACCATAGCCCAGATCCTGGGCAAACAGGGAGAGGTGCTTGTCACCCATGCGGATGCGCCCCTCGTTGATCCCCTTGGCAATACTCTTGCCGGTCTGGTAGGGCCAGCGCCGGTCAATCATATCGAGCTCGGCCCAGCGGTTCTCGGTTTCAACCCCTACGGAGGCACCGATAAACAGGTTGAATTTCATCTTGCCCTGCAGGTTGTTCTTCTCTACGTGATCCGCCAGCGCGATGGGTACCGCTTTGGGGTAGCCGGCGGGGGTGAAGCCGGACCAGCCCAGATCCATCCCGTCCTTAAAGAACTGTACACAATCCTCAGGTGCCATCACCTTGTCGAGCAGGGCCTTGCGGCGCACACGCGTTTCGAGATTACCAAATTCAGACATCGGTTTTCCTCCTTGTTTCGGATTAAATAATTTGCTTTTCAGCCCAGACATTTATGTGCCGAAAATAGCTGTGCCTAAAAGGCACATAACAACAGTTGTTCCAATGTTACCCGACGTTTTCCGCTCTGTTTAACCTGGATGCTGCCAGCAGAAACGACTGATTTATTATTATGTAATACATATGTGGTAAAAAATGAGAAATTAAAACCATGTTTTGAAACTATCGTATAATATATGTGGAAAATCCTGTCAAGTGAAATGTAGTAGGCTCTGCGATGTGGTAGTGGAGGAAAGAAAAATTATTCGTTCGTGAACGATGTGTGTAAGTATCAGAAATTACAGATAAAACCAGAATATTTCCTCAGTTTTTTAATGCGAATTATGTATGAAAATGTCCATAAGTATGCCTGGGTTAGACGGTGGCTTTTTAATAAAAAAATACCCTGTTCTATTTTATTAAAGATGGAGTGTCGCTGATGCTTGTGTGTGTTTTGATGATATTGGGGATGGATAAAAACGGTTTATGCTTTTTGGATGTTGGCTTAATACGCAGAATCTCTTTTCTCTTAACTGTTCAGTAAGGACATGTGCACCCCTTCCGGGGGTCACTTTAAGCCGTCCATGGCGTCAGTCGAATGGCCAACACATGTTCCAACCTGTAGTGGGTGTTGAACAGTTACCTTTTCTGCTCTTTTTGGCCCGGGGGATGTTTGTGGCAAGATTTTGGGCAGAGTGGAGTGCGGAATTAAAGTAAAAAAGGCCGCCATACCAGGGTATGACAGCCCTTTTGAGAGATGTCGGTGAAATGTAAATTCAGTCTGTTCAGTTTATTCGCACAAGTCTACCTTGATGTCCCAGTTCTTGATTTTCATAGTACCATTGGCAGCAAGGTTCTGTTGCATCTTGAAGCAGCGGTCAAACAATTGCGGCTCATGTCCTACACTTTTACTCAGTGTCTCCTTGCAGGCCTGGTCGAAGTAGTCCTGCAGGATGGGTTTGTACTCCGGGTGCGCACAGACGTTAATGATCTTCTGCGCCCGATCCTTGGGTGCGAGACCGCGCAGATCCGCGAGACCCTGCTCGGTAACCAGAACATCGAGGTCGTGTTCGGTATGGTCAACGTGCGGAGCCTTCGGCACGACGCAGGTGATGCCGTTAGGGTCGGTCTTGCTTGGACGCGAAGAGGGAGTGTGCATGATTGACAGATATGCATTGCGCAGGAAGTCGCCTGAGCCCCCGATGCCGTTAATCATACGGGTGCCACCGACCAGGGTTGAATTGGCGTGGGCATACATGTCGAACTCAACCGGAGTGTTCATCGCAATACACCCCAGACGCCGGATGGGTTCCGGTGCGTTTGAAATAGACAGAGGGCGCAGGGTGATCTTGTCGGCATATTTGTCCCAGTTGTCAAAAAAGCGCGGGAACCCCGGCTCTTCGGAGAGCGACAGAGAGCATGAAGATGCACAGTCGAGCTTGCCGGAATCGAACAGATCCAGCATGGTGTCCTGGAGTACCTCGGTAAATACAGTTAGATTCCGGAACGGGCCATTGGCGAGGCCACCCACAACGGCGTTGGCGATGGAGCCTACACCGGACTGCAACGGAAGAAGGTTCTCCGGCAGGCGTCCCGCTTTAACCTCGGCAGAAAAGAAGTCAAGGATGTGTCCGGCAATGGCTTCCGATTTTTCATCCGCATCGGTAAATGCACGCCCTTTATCACGTTGCTTGGACTCAACTACCGCTACAATTTTATCCGGATCACAGGGGAATGCAGGATCGCCAATGCGGTCATCCGCCTTGCTGATGAGGAGAGGTTCGCGGTGGGGCGGGTTGCGCGGGATGAGACAGTCGTGCATACCCTCGAAAGAGGGCTGTCCGGTGTTTACCTCAACAATAATCTTGTCGGCGATCATCAGAATTTCGCCGATAACACCGCAGGAAGTGGTAGGCACCAGACTGCAGTCCTCTTTGATGGCGGAGACTTCGATAATGGCCAGGTCGATCTTCGGAGTGTAGAAGCCGTAGCCCAGATCCTGAGCAAACAGGGAGAGGTGTTTGTCACCCATGCGGATGCGTCCCTCGTTGATCCCCTTGGAAATGCTTTTACCGGTCTGGTAGGGCCAGCGCCGGTCAATCATATCGAGTTCGGCCCAACGGTTTTCGGTCTCAGCTCCTACAGAGGCTCCGATGAACAGATTGAACTTCCACTGCCCTTGCAGGTTGTTTTTTTCTACATGGTCTGCCAGCGCAATGGGTACCGCTTTGGGATATCCGGCCGGAGTAAAGCCGGACCAGCCCAGATCCATCCCCGGTTTGAAGAATTGAATACACTCTTCCGCTGACTTTACGCGATCGAGAAGTGATTTACGTTTTACGCGTGTTTCCAGATTTCCATAATCTGCCATGGTTCTCTCCTTTTAGAGCATGTATAGCATCAAACAAAACAAAAACACCCCGTGTGTAGCTGCAGATTTCGAGAACTGGCAGCTCGGAATGCCAAAATAGTGTCAAAAGCTAAAAAGGTAAAAAGCGGCCAACTGTACTGAGTTCATGCTCCGCTCCGAATACCCCATTAGCTGCAGACCATAATGATAAAAAAATACCACAGGAGTGATTACTTTATCTGATAAAATATGTCAAGCGAAATATAGTATGATTTAACAGCATTGGAAGGAGTGTGTTGGAAGAACCATGATGGCGTGTAGAAAAGGTTTTATGCGCACGTTTTGCGTAGGTAGAGGGTAAAGTAAAAACAGCGGCAAACAGGGGGGAATTTACCTGTCTGCCGCTGTGATTTTGCTACAGTGGTACTTTGGGAGTGGAGAAATTTGTGTTGTTGCTATAGGTTGTATTCCTCACGAAAATCCAGGATTTCCTCACGAAAATCCCCATCCAGGGCTCTACTTTCTAAGTTGTGAAGCAGGGCTCTGCTTTTCTCTTTGGCATCGGTAAAATAGTATGCCTTGGCAAGGAGAAATTCAGCTTTTGACATGTGAGAAAAATCAGGGTACTTCTGGCGCAAATCCTCAAGCCGTGAGCGTGCCGGTTCGTAGCGCTCATTTTTCATATAAAACCCGGCAATATACAGCTCATTTTCAGCGAGCCGATCCTTGCACTGGCGTATGAGTCCGGCGATTTCCTCTTCATCCTCTGCGGCAGGGTAATTTCTCTGCACCTGCTCAAAGGTTGCCAGGGCATTACGTGTTGCGGTCTGATCCCGATCCGCGTTTAGCATTTTACTGAAGTGTGCTTTGCCCAGCCGTACCAGTATTTCACGCGTCTGGGGATGCCCCGGATGTTGTTTGAGAAAATTTTCGTATGCGGCAATCGCCTCTATAGTCTGCCCTGCGGCATAATGTGCATCGGCGATTTTCCTCTCCGCGAGTGTAGTCATTTCTGTGGAATGATACATATCGCGTACAGCCTGCCAGTGCTCTATTGCTCGGACATAGTTTTCTTTTTCGTAAGCCTCTTCTCCCTGTTGGAATCGGATAAGTGCCTCGTTTACCGGCTCCTGTTGGACATTTTTGCCTCCTACACAGGCACTTACAAGTACGCTGAGAAGTATGACCAGGCCCCAATATCTCAAATATGACATTATGTGTTGGCATCCTTTTGCTGAAGCTTCATTTAGTCACGTGCATAGACACGGCTCCGAGTAGGATTAGCATAGTAAAGCAACCCGGATATGTACTCAACCGTTATTCTGTAGCATGAGTTCCCATGCAGGTGCGCAAACGCTCAAGGGCACGTTTTTCTATCTGGCGTACACGCTCACGGCTGATGGAAAAATGTTCCGCAAGCTGCTGGAGGGTTGCGGGCGATTCTGCAAGGATGCGTTCACGTACAATCTCCTGCTCGCGGGGTTTCAAGGTGCTTAGAGCCTGCTCGATTGCGCTGTGGCGATTGTTCTCCTCCTCGGATTCGATGAGCAGATGCTCCTGATCCGCATCGGAACTTGCAAGTTTGTCGAGCCAGGTCTGTCCTTCCCCTTCAATTAACTCTGCATCCAGAGAATGGTCACCACTGAGGCGCGTAGTCATTTCGCGCACCTCATCAGCATGAACATGTAAATGCTCGGCAACGGCTTCATCTGTTATCTCTCCGGTGTCGCGTTGCAGTTGATCCTGGGTCTGCTTGAGTTTGAAGAACAGTTTACGTCGCGCCTGGGTAGTGCCGATTTTTACCAGCGACCAGCTGTTGATGATGAAATTGTGGATGTAAGCCCTGACCCACCATACTGCATAACTGATCAGACGGTTTTTGCGTTCAGGATTGAATTTTTTGACCGCTTTCATCAGGCCGATATTGCCTTCCTGAATAAGGTCAAGCAATTTGAGTCCGTATGCGCGGTATTCATGTGCTATCTTTACCACGAAGCGCAAGTTGGAACACACCAGGCGTTGAGCAGCTTCGAGATCATTTTCTTCTCTGTATCGCAGCGCGAGTTCGTGCTCTGTTTCGCGATCAAGCAGTTTGTACTGATTTATCTGCGCTATGTAGTGATCCAGGGTGTTGCCGGTAAGAGTTAATTCGTACATAGAGTGACTACCTCCCGTTAAGGAATTTGGTGAGCCATGTATTTAGCACTCGCCCCCATTGAGTGCTAACAAGTCTAGCTCGACTTTGTGGCCGATGCAAGAAAAAACTTTAAATACCAGCACTTGAGGCTGCTTTAGCTAGGGGCCTGCCATATTTTTCAGCAGATTCATGGAAAGTCCGGCAGGCCCCTAGAAATCAAGCTCTGTCTAAGCTGGGCGATCGCAGGAGATTTTAGATGCATCTTTTTTATATAGGGGTATTCGGAGGGTTGGGGTGTCTGGCCAGATATGGTGTCTCTGCTTGGGCTGCTGCCAGCTTGGGGACGAGATTTGCCTATGGGGTACTGGGAGTAAATGTTGTCGGCTCACTGTTGCTGGGCGCTGTCATGGAGATTGCTATGCGCAGTCCGTCACTGAGTGCGGATCTGCGTCTGGGCATATGTGTCGGATTTATGGGCGGTTTTACCACCTTTTCAACCTTTGCGTATGATTCGTGGCGCCTACTTGAAACGGGGCAGTGGATTGCCGCAGCACTTAATATTCTCTTGAATGTGACGCTATGCCTTGGAGGAGCTGCTGCCGGGATTGCCCTGGTGCGTCTGCTTCCCTGAGAGCTCTTTTTTGCTGTTGATTATTTCTCAATCAGATTGCACGGGATGGATATGCTGATGATCTCCCCGCGCCGCGCAACCAGAACATTCTTACTTACCGCCGTGGGTTCATATTTTCGTTTGCCCTGACACTTTATTTTGTAGCGCGCGTTGTAATCCAGCCCGGGGATAAAGGCGGGAAGGGTGTATCTTACGTCATCAACTACGCAGGATATCTCATTGCGTAACAGTTCCTCGTCATCAGAGTATTTTCCGTTTCCATCAGCATCATGGTATGCCTCCATAACCAGGGTTCCACGTTCAGTGGAGCGTTCCGGGGTGCTTCCCAACACAATGTTAAGGATATTGCCCTGTCTTCCCGGTGGGTCTATCGACTCCTGTTGCTCAAAGGATTCCTCCTTCCGGGGTTCGTTGAGGCTCGCTTCTGTCTGGCTCATGCCTGGGCGCGCAGAAAACAGCAGCGTAATAAGGACAATGCAGGGCAGGCATACTTTGTACAGATGGAATGTTGGCATAAATACTCCTTCGAACTGATCAATGCATATGGGAAAACATTTTGCTGATAAACATACCGGGGTGTACAGCCTCAATGTATCCGATTGGGTGGATTGAGTCTAACATTTTGCTGTCCCGATGTAAGCTGTTGACCGCATCCCTCTGGCTCATGCTGTTGCGGGGGCTGTGCTCGTAGCAACAGCCCCCGGCATGAGAAGTATATTGAAATATAACTAATTGGTCGGGTTGCTTGTATCTTCAATGGACAAGAGTTTATCAGGCTTCAGCGGGGGTAGCACTGCGCTTCGCCAGCTCCTGATCCACCATCATCAGGCCGCGACCGTCGTCCTTGATGCGCTTGAGTTTGGAGATGATTTCACTCACACTCGCTTCTTCTTCAACCTGCTCGGTTACAAACCACTGCAGAAATATCTGCGCGGCATGGTTTTTCTCCGCCTGGGCCTGCTCCATCAGAGCGTTTATGCGCTGAGTAACTTTCTGTTCGTGCTCGAGGGCATTTTCAAATACCTGCAGGGGCGAGGTGTATTCGTTGTTGGGGGTGTCCATACCGAGTATCTCTACCCGCCCCCCGGCATCACATACAAACTGGAACATCTTTTCTGCATGAGACAACTCCTCCTGATACTGGATGTTCATCCAGTTTGCCATGCCTGAAAGGTCTTCTACTTCAAAGTATGCCTGCATGGCCTTGTAGATGAACGCGGAGTAGCTCTCGTAGGAAATTTGTTCATTGAGGGCTTGATTCAATGTTTGACTTAGCATGGGGTTACTCCTTATTGTTTTGAAAATGACAACTATACTTGACAATTGTACTCATATTTCAACATAACTCAAGCCCCATTCTTTTTATCCGGTTCAGCTGGAACCAGGTCAAAGCATGTTAGAGGTTGGATCTGCTGAATAAGGAGGCACATAATGCCCGCACTTGATACCCTGACGCAGTTTTTTTTCGCCTCGATTATGCTTGGGCTTGCACCGGGGCCGGATAACATCTATGTCCTAACGCAGTCTGCGGTGCAGGGACGTAGTGCCGGTATAGTAGTCACCCTGGGGTTGTGTAGCGGTCTGGTGCTGCATACCACCCTGGTGGCGCTGGGGGTAGCCGCCCTGATAGCGACGTCAGCACCGTTGTTTCTGCTCCTGAAACTGGGTGGGGCAGGGTATCTGTTATATCTGGCTTATCAGGCGTTCAGGGCGGATGGGACAGCGATAAGAACAGGTGGCCGGGGAGCGGTTGCGTACGCTTATTTATATGGTTCTGTTACATTTTGTGTGGGTAACATGACAGCCGTTTACTGAAGTTCAGCCACAATATATAGTGCCCTCAGTATTAACTTATCTGAGGGAGGTGTGTCGTGAACTCCGAATCTCTTTTT